>Ga0209368_1000050_pt1 | contig 215468 bp, 187 predicted proteins | sample EBPBio242008_DNA_FD_185862 | JGI IMG/M metagenome (GOLD analysis project Ga0209368, IMG submission 185862) | Wastewater treatment Type I Accumulibacter community from EBPR Bioreactor in Madison, WI, USA - Reactor 1_4/24/2008_ DNA (SPAdes)... | ecosystem: Engineered > Bioreactor > EBPR >... | reverse complement strand
GCGGGCGAACGGCAGATATCCAAGCTCGTCGAGCACGATCAGGTCGAGCCGCGACAGCTGCGCCGCCAGGGTCCCGCCTTTGCCGATCCGGGTCTCCTCTTCGAGGCGTGTCACCAGTACAGGTGACGGTTTTCTGCCCGTCGGTGGATGTCGTGCAGGCCGCCTGCGCCGGCTGCACCAGAATAAGGCTTCCGCAAAGCGCCGAGGCGCACAAAAGGGTACGTTTCATGAGTCAAAATCTCCCTGCCCGGCAAAAGCCGGTTCATTGAACCTGGTGGTGAGGATGGTTGTGCGCCCGCCGCTTTCAGCGCGGGCGAACAGGGCTGTAAGAGCCGTGGTTATCGATCAGGCGAGGTCAGCGGTTTCGGCCTCCCTGAACTGTTCGAGCAGTGCCCGATCGTCACGCAGCGATCCGACCGGCGACAGGTCGAACACCGGGCTTCGGCGCATCGCGCGTTCATGCCGGTGGACTCGTTCGACGAGATCGGTTGCCGGGGAGCCAAGCGACTTCCAATCGGCCGCGAGTTCGTCGAGATCAAAGCTGTTCATGAGCCAATTCTGTCCTCTGCATGGACTTTGCGTGATTGAAGCGAACACCGACATTGGCGACGCTGATTTCGTGGCGGCCGGTTGGCGGATGGTGATGCCGGTCGGCAACGGGGAAAGTCGTGAACAGCTTCCGCAATTTCGTGATCGGCAGACTGATGCAGTTGGCGAAGCGTGAATGGCGGACCGTGAAGAAGCGACGAGAGCCACCATGCACGAGAACCCGGTCCGTCATCGCGCAGGCAGAGATCTGATGCATGGCGCGCGCATAGCGCCGCTGTGCGCAAAACTGCTGCGACGCGCGCAACAGCTTTCAGCATAAAGCGATCTGGAGCAGCCGGACCGTTCGCCCCGGCAAACCCCGCCAGATCGCTCGGGCTAGTCTTTCAATACTGTTCGCGCCGCCGGCAAATATGTCCTGCTGACGGGGACGGCTGTGTCATCCAGAAGCCGGGCGATCGCTCGTCCGGGCGTTCGCTCCAGTTGGCGAACACCATCTTTGGCTACCCACCAGCTACGGTGCACGCGAAGACCCAGCCGGGGATCGATGATCGCCGCCGCATCCGCCAGCCGCATCAGGACCAGCGCCGAACCATGGCGCGTGTGGACGCGCACATAGTGGTCCTCGGCTTCGAGCGCGAGTATGTCACCGCGCAACGCGGCCGGCAGCTTCGACAGGAATTCGGCCGGATATTCCGGAGCGGAGGCTGGCTGCCCGACGGGTGCGGTCGCCGCAACCGGGTCGTCCGGAGCCATGATGCGGGCGATCAGCAGCTGGACCAGTGCTACATAGGGGAACAAGCCGAGCAGTTGCACGGGCGTGAACACTCTGCCTGGTCGGACCACCCCCATGGCCCAAGCCACAAAAAAGGTCATGGGCACCGCCGATATTGCTGCCACCGCAAAATACCGTGCCGCCGTCCGCCTGCGCGGCGAGGTGGACGGAAGGACCCGCTCCGCGGCCGCCGCGGTTCCAAAGCCGGCGATGGCGATGATCATCCAGAAAGGATAGCGAACGGCCGGCTCGAGAACGCTTTGCGATCCGAATGGCCCCGTCACGCCAAGCAGCGCGCCGAACGCAACCGCGCTCAGCGGCACCCGCCACTTCCTCAACATCCGCCATTCACGCATCGCCAACTGCATCAGCCCACCCGTCACGAAACGGCGGACGCTATTCACGATTTCGCCCCTTGTCGACAGGGATCACGATCCGCCAACCGGCCGGCACAAAATGTTGACATGGAGAAAGCAATGAAACGAATTATCACTGGCATGACATTGGCATTGGCAGCCGTTCCGGCGGCAGCAAGCGAGTCCGTAAACATGCGTTTCGAATGCGGCGCCGGCGCCGCCACGGTGGGCGGCGAGGCCCCGAACCTCCACGGCAACTGGGATTTCCTGATGGATGCCGGGGGAGAACCCAGTTTCGGGCTGATGTCGATCGGCTTCGTCGGTGGCGACTACGGCGGATCGCTGACACCAGTGAGGACCGCGCCCGTTGTCCTGCGCAGTATCACATTGACCGGCAACCGCATCCACATGGTTGTAGCCTCCCGCGAAGGCGATGTTCTGTTCGACGGCACGCTCTCCGCCAACGGTAACCGGATGTGCGGAACCGTTACCTATTACGACGGCGGTACTCTTCCGATGGTAGTACAGAAGCGGCCTTCAACTTATCGGTCACAGCCTCAGGCGCAGCGGGTGCGGTAATCGGCCGAACGGGCGGGGTGGTAGCAAGCGAGACCGCGATCATCCGCTTTGAATGCCGCGAGGCCGATCGGCGCCGTCGTGAACGGACGGACCCGAACGAAACAGGATGCGGCGTGCCGGCCGCATGCTACAACTGGTCAGGAAAACGAACCCGGCCAAGGGAGTGACGCCATATGCACAGCCCCGATCGCATCGAAACCGAGGCCTCCGGCGGTTGCCAGTGCGGCGCGGTGCGATGGCATGTGACCGCGGTGCTCGACACGTCGCATATCTGTCATTGCCGGATGTGCCAGAAGGCAGCGGGCAATTTCTTCATCGCGCTGATCGGGGTGCCGCGCGACGCGATCCGCTGGACGCGCGGCACCCCGGCCGTCTTCAACAGTTCGGACAAGGCCGCACGCGGTTTCTGCCGCGACTGCGGCACCCCGCTCACTTATGATTATCGCGAAAGCCGGCACATCAATCTGACGACCGGATCATTCGACGAACCGGCACGCTTCGCGCCGAAGATGCAGTTCGGCGTCGAAGGCCGCCTGACGGTTTTTGCCGGGCTGCCGATCCAGGCCGAAGGCACAACCGAAGAGACAATGAGCAGTCTCGTCGGCGCGATCCGGGCGAGCAACCACCAGCACCCCGACCACGACACCGATATCTGGCCCGAATAGGCGTCCCGCGCGTCAGTTCACCGTAAGCCCCGCGATCGCCGCGCTGGGGGTCAGGCCGAAGAAGTGGCGGAAGGCGCGCGAAAGATGCGCCGTATCGGCGAAGCCCGCATCCATCGCCGCCGTCCGGACCAGTGCGCCCTCGGCCATCTGCTGCGTCGCATATTGCAGCGCGGACCAGAGTTTGAACACGCGAAAGCCCTGCCCCGTCGCGGCCTTGAAAAGACGCAATGCCTGCGTGCGCTCCATGCCGAGGCGCCGCGCCAGCTCGCCCTGCGGCATCCGCCACATCGGGTCGGCATGGATCGCGGCCACCGCCGCGGCGACCGCTGGCAGGATCGCCCCGGCAGCAGGGGCGAGCCGGTCACGCAGCGCGGCGATCGCCGAAGCGTCACCCTGCATCGCATCCTGCGCCGCATAGGCGAGCTTGCCCGACAAGGCCTGCCCCAGCGGCGCGTCGAAGGGAAAGGCAAGCCCGTTGAGGTAGAGGACGTCGGCGCCGCGCTCGGCAAAGTCGACCGCGTGGATAATTCCGGGCCGGACAAGCACGACATCGCCCTCGACGCACAGCCCGTCGCGCTCCAGTCGCAGCGGCCCGGTGCGGCCGACGAGCACCGCCGTCACAGGATTGGCATGTGCCGCCAGCCTGCGGGTTCCGACCGGGAAGCAGGAATTGAGAAAGGGCAAAACCGGGTCGGGCATGGCCGCGACTATCCTGCGCACGCGCGGTCCGCGCAAGCCCTGCTATCGCACGATCCCCGCCCTTGCAAAGGCGGCGGCCATCTGCCGCGCGTCGGGATAGACATGCTTGCTCACGACCAGCCCGTCGGCATCGACCTTCACGACGTCGAGCATCTCGACATGCGCGACAAAGTGGCTGTTGTCGGGAAGCGCGAGCGAGAGGACCATCGTCCAGTCGAAGACCCAATAGTCGTGACCGTACAGCCGCCGGCCCATCAACTGCGAGAAATCATAGGTGGCGAACAGCGTGCGGCAATGCGCGCGGAGCGCATCGCGACCCACGACCGGAGCCGACCCGTCGTGAAGCTGGAAGATCGTATCCTCCGAATGCAGCGACGCGATGAGTTCGACATCCTTCGTTTCCCATCCGACATGATAGCGGTCGAACAGCACTTCGGTCGGCAGAGTCTTCTCAAGCTGTGCTGTGGTCATCGACTTTCTCCCTTACTGTGCGACGAACCTACGCGCCACACGCCCGCACGCGTTGAACAAACGTGCATTGCGTCCGGCCGCGATATCGGGTGTGAGAAGCCCGACAGAATCGGAGCGAACGCATGACCCCCACCGCCACCATCCTCCTCCTCGGTTCGGGCGAGCTCGGCCGCGAATTCGTAATTTCGGCCAAGCGGCTCGGCGCCCGCGTGCTCGCGTGCGACAGCTATGAAGGCGCGCCCGCGATGCAGGTCGCCGACGAATATGAGGTCTTCTCGATGCTCGACGGCGACGCGCTGCGCGCCGCGATCGCCAGACACCGCCCCGATCATATCGTTCCCGAGGTCGAGGCGATCCGCACCGAAATCCTTGCCGAGGTCGAGGCCGAAGGCTTCCACGTCGTCCCGTCGGCGCGCGCCGCGCAGCTGACGATGAACCGCGACGCGATCCGCGACCTCGCGGCGAGCGAACTCGGCCTGAAGACTTCGACCTTCGAATATGCGACGAGCCGCGAGGAACTGACCGCAGCCGCCGAACGCATCGGCTTCCCGCTCGTCGTGAAGCCCGTGATGTCCTCGTCGGGCAAGGGGCAAAGCACGGTCAGGGATGCCGCCGGTGTCGACGCCGCGTGGGACTATGCTGCCGCCGGGATGCGCGGCGACCGGCTGCGCGTCATCGCCGAGGCGTTCATCGACTTCGATTATGAAATTACCTTGCTGACCGTCCGCCACAAGGATGGCGTCGCCTTCTGCCCGCCGATCGGCCACCGCCAGGAACGCGGCGATTACCGCGAAAGCTGGCAGCCCGCGGCGATGTCGGATGCGGCGCTCGCCGCGGCGCAGGCGATGGCGACGAAGGTCGTCGATGCGCTCGGCGGCCACGGCATCTTCGGGGTCGAATATTTCGTGAAGGGCGACGAGGTCATCTTCTCCGAACTCTCGCCCCGCCCCCACGACACCGGAATGGTGACGCTGATTTCTCAGTCGCTGTCCGAATTCGACCTCCACGCCCGCGCGATCCTTGGCCTGCCGATCCCGGAGATCGCGGTTCCCGACGCGAGCGCGAGCGCGGTGCTGCTGGCCGACCGCGACGCATCGGACTTTGCGATCACCGGCCTCGCCGATGCGCTTGCCGCGCCGAACGCCGAAACCTCGGTCGATGCGCGCATCTTCGGCAAGCCGGTCACGCGGCCGTATCGTCGCATGGGCGTTGCGTTGGCGAAGGTTGCAGGCGGCACAACCGACGAGGCCCGCGCCGCGGCAGTCTCCGCAGCGGCGAAACTCGTGATCGACTATCGCTAGCCCGCACCTCCCCTGCTACATCCCCGCCATGTCCGATAAGAATCATCTCTATCTGGTCGATGGCTCCAGCTACATCTTCCGCGCCTATCACCGCCTGCCGCCGCTGACGAACCCCAAGGGCGTGCCCGTCGGCGCGGTCTATGGCTACACGACGATGCTGTGGAAGCTCGCGAAGGACCTGCACGACGCCGACGGTCCGACGCATCTTGCCGTGATCCTCGATCATAGCAGCCAGTCGTTTCGTAACGAGATTTACGACCAGTACAAGGCGAACCGGCCCGAGCCGCCCGAGGATTTGCGCCCGCAATTCCCGCTGATCCGCGATGCGACGCGCGCCTTCTCGCTGCCGTGCATCGAGATGGAAGGGTTCGAGGCCGACGACCTGATCGCGTCCTATGCCGAAGCCGCGGTACGCGAAGGCTGGGACGTCACAATCGTGTCGTCGGACAAGGATCTGATGCAGCTGATCCGCGAACCCGCGGAAGGGCCTCACGTCGACATGCTCGACACGATGAAGAATGTCCGGCTGGGGGTCGAAGCGGTGAACGAGAAGTTCGGCGTCACGCCGGATCTCGTCGGCGACGTGCTCGCGTTGATGGGCGACAGCGTCGACAATGTGCCCGGCGTGCGCGGGGTCGGGCCGAAGACCGCGACCAAGCTGATCCAGGAATATGGCAATCTCACCGCCGCGCTCGACGGTGCCGAGACGATGAAGCCGTCGAAGTTGCGCGAAAACCTGATCGAGCATCGCCCGATGGCCGAATTGTCGCGCATCCTCGTCGACCTGAAACGCGACGTCGCGCTGCCCGACGCGCTCGACACGCTGAAGCTCGGCGCGATCCCGCCCGAACCCTTGAAGCTGTTCCTGGATGAACATGGCTTCCGTTCGCTGTCGGCCAAGCTCGACCTCGGCGCCACGCCGGGCGGCCCACCGACCTTCCCGCGCGCGAACGCCGCGCCGGTTGCCGCGCCCGCCGGGCCGTCGACCCCGACGCTGCCGGCGATGCCGCCCATCGACCGGTCGGTCTATGAGTGCGTCACCACGATCGAAGCACTCGACCGCTGGATCGCCGAAGCGCGCGCCGCGCATGTCGTGGCGGTCGATACCGAAACCGCGAGCCTCGACAGCGTCACCGGCCGCCTCGTCGGGGTCAGCATGGCGACCGCGCCGGGCCGCGCCTGCTATATCCCGCTCGGCCATGGCGGCACCGACATGTTCGCCGAAAAGCCCGACCAGATCGCTATGGACGTCGCGCTTTCACGCCTCGGCGCGCTGTTCGCCGACGATGCGGTGCTGAAGATTGGACACAATCTCAAATATGACATCGGCGTGCTGGCGCAGCATGGCGTGACCATCGCTCCCTATGACGACACGCTGGTGATGAGCTTCGCGCTCGACGCGGGCAAGCATCAGCACGGGCTCGACGAGCTGGCGAAGCTCCACCTCGACCACATCTGCCTGACCTTCAAGGAAATGTGCGGGACGGGCAAATCGCAGATCAGCTTCGCCGAAGTGCAATTGGACCGCGCGACCGAATATGCCGCCGAGGACGCCGAAGTCGCGCTGCGCCTGTGGAAGATGCTCAAGCTGCGCCTGCCGATCGAGGGCGGGACGCGCGTCTATGAAATGGTCGACCGTCCGCTCGCATCGATCGTCGAGGGGATGGAGCGCGCCGGGATTATGGTCGACCGCGAATATCTCGCGCGCCTGTCGGGCGAGTTCGCAACCGAGATGCTGCGGATCGAGGGCGAGGTTCACGAGCTTGCCGGTCAGCCTTTCGCGATTGGCAGCCCGAAGCAGCTTGGCGAAATCCTGTTCGACAAGCTGGGCCTGAAGGGCGGACGCAAAGGCAAGTCGGGCGACTGGTCGACCGACCAGAGCGAGCTCGAACGCCTCGAACGCGACGGCGTGCCGATCGCGCGCAAGATTTTGGAATGGCGTCAGCTTGCGAAGCTGAAATCGACCTATACCGACGCGCTGCAACAACAGATCAACGCCACGACCGGGCGCGTCCACACCAGCTACAGCCTCGTCGGCGCGCAGACCGGGCGGCTGTCGTCGACCGATCCGAACCTCCAGAACATCCCGATCCGCACCGAAACCGGCCGCCAGATCCGCGACGCCTTTATCGCGGCGCCCGGCCATGTGCTGATCGCGGCCGACTATAGCCAGATCGAGCTGCGGCTCGCCGCGCATATGGCCGACGTTCCCGAACTCAAGGAAGCCTTTGCGCAGGGGCAGGACATCCACAGCGCGACCGCGATCGAATTGTTCGGCGAAAGCAATCGCGACACGCGTGGCAAAGCGAAGACAGTCAATTTCTCGATCCTCTACGGGATTTCGCGATGGGGCCTCGCGGGGCGCCTCGAGATCACCCCCGACGAAGCACAGGCGCTGATCGCGCGCTATTTCGAACGCTTTCCGGGGATTTCAGACTATATCACCGACACACTCGAAAGCGCCCGCGCCAAGGGATATACCGAGACGCTGTTCGGCCGCAAAACCTGGTTCCCGCGCATCAAGGCGGCAAACCAGAACGAGCGCGCGGGTAGCGAGCGCGCGGCGATCAACGCCCCGATCCAGGGCACGAGCGCCGACCTGATCAAGCGCGCGATGGCGCGGATGCCGAAGGCGCTCTCCGACGCAGGGCTCTCCGACGTCAGGATGCTCCTCCAGGTCCACGACGAACTCGTGTTCGAGGCGCCCGAAGACAAGGCCGAAGCCGCGGGCGCGGTGATCCGCGCGGTGATGTCGGGCGCCGCCGAACCGGTGCTGACACTATCGGTCCCGCTCGAAGTCGAAATCGGCATCGGCAAGAGCTGGGGCGAGGCGCATTGATCGCGGCGCTGCTGTTCGTCGCGGCGCTCGCCGCCGATCCCCTCATCGCGCCGCCTCAGGCGACCGCTGCGTTTCCGGCGCTGCCTGCACCGATTGCCGAAACCGACGTGCGCGAATTCGCCGCGATCGCCGGGCGCAAGGTGGCCGGGCGCCCGGTCGGCGGTCCCTATGTCAATGCCGACAAGGTGCTGCTGATCGCGCGCGACGACAAAGGCTTTCCGGTGATCGCGGCGAGTATCGGCTTCCCTTCGCGTCAGTCGCTTCCTCCACCGCCCAAGGGTACGTTGGCGATCGTCCGGCTGCACCAGCGGTCCGAAACGACCGTCCCCGGGCCGACCCCCGATGACCTCGCATTCGTCGCCGCGAACAAGCTACCGCTGTTCGTGATCGGCGAATGGGCGCGCCCCGCGCCGATGTGGGAAGTCGCGTGGATCGACGACGCCGTGCGGTACCGCAACATCGGCGAGGTCGGCGAAATCGGCCCCTGGCAGGACTGATCGTCGTACCCACGCGGCGCGCGACCGCCCTGCCCTTTCGCAAATCAGACTTTGCCTCTATGACGCCGCGATGACATCCGGCCGGCACTTTTGTGACAGTCGGCAGCAAAGGGTCCTCATGAGCAAGTTCGAACCCGTCGCCAAGGCGCCGGTCCGCATTCAGCAGAATATCCTTGCGCGCAGCGAGCGCCGTCTTCTCAATTGGTTATGCGCACGCCTTCCCGGCTGGGTGACACCCGACCAGCTCACCACGCTGGGCTTTGCCGGCGCCGTGCTGGTGGCGGCGGGCTATGTGCTCAGCTGGTTCGACAGTGAATGGCTCAGCCTCTCGCTCGTCGGCTATATCGTCAACTGGTTCGGCGATTCGCTCGACGGCAGCCTTGCGCGCTGGCGCGGTATCGAGCGGCCCAATTATGGCTATTTCGTCGATCACAGCGTCGATGCGCTAGCGACATTGCTGATGATCAGCGCGATCGGGATGAGCCCCTATATGCGGCTCGACGTCGCGCTGATGGCGGTGATCGGCTATTTCCTGCTGTCGATCCATACCTTCATCGCCGCGAAGGTCGTCGGCGAATTCCGCCTGTCCTATATGGCCGGAGGCCCGACCGAGCTGCGCCTGATGCTGATGGCGATGACGATCGCGATGCCGATCATCGGCGGCGGCGATATCCACGGCACCAATTTCTCGGTCTTCGACCTGTTCGCACTCGTCGTCTCGAGCATCCTTGTGACGCTGTTCATCGTCCAGACGTCGGCGACCGCGCGGATGCTGCGTCGCCGCGGCGGCTAGCCGTTAACTGCGAACCCGCGCCTGCGGATAGGTGCCGAGCAGGCGCAGCGATTTGGTCTGGAAATCGAGTTCTTCGAGCGCGCGGTCGATCCGTTCGTCGCCCGGCGCGCCGACAATATCGCAATAGAATTGCGTCGCGGCAAAGCTGTCGCCGGCCTGGTAGCTTTCGAGCTTCGTCATGTTGACCCCGTTGGTCGCGAAGCCGCCGAGCGCCTTGTAGAGCGCCGCGGGGATGTTCTTCACCTCGAACATGAAGGTCGTCATCAGCGGCCCTTCGACGCCCGCGAAATCGGTCAGCGGCTGGCGCGCGAGCACGACGAAGCGCGTCGTATTATGGTCGGCATCTTCCATCCCGGTGCCATGGAGCGTGAGCCCGTAGAGTTCGGCCGCATGCGGCGGCGCCAGCGCGGCCAGCCCCACCTCGTCGCTATCTGCGACCCACGCCGCGGCACCCGCGGTGTCGCTGTGCGCGACGGGTGCGATGCCGTTGGCGCGCAGCCAGTGGCGGCACTGGCCGAGCGCCTGTTCATGGCTCATCGCGCGCGTCACGGGCCCGAGGTCGCGGCTCATCAGGCCATAACGGATCGGCAGGAAATGCTCGCCGACGATCGACAGGCCAGATTCGGGGAGCAGGAAGTGGATGTCGGCAACGCGGCCGTGCAGGCTGTTCTCGATCGGGATGATCGCGCGGTCGACGCGGCCGTCGCGCACGGCATCGATCGCGTCCTGAAACGCATAGCAGGGCATCGGCAGCGAGCTCGGATCATATTCGCGCGCCGCAAGATCGCTGTTCGCGCCGGGGGCGCCCTGAAACGCCAGTCCGCGCGCCGGCTCGACGAGCGCCGCCGCCCGCATATCGTCGACCAGATGCTGTGCCGAAGCCGAATAACTGCCCATGATTGCCTTCCCACACTTGAACCGCGGCGCATAGCGACCCCGCCCCCCACGTGCAACCGGCGCGCTCGGCGGTCCCTCACGCAATTTCATCCTCTTGCGCCGCCGTCGCCGCGCCAGTAAGGGAGCGTCCAAATCAAATATGCGCCCGGCAAGCGGGCGTCAGCTAACGGGGCTGCTACGCATGGACAATCGCAACAATACTATTGCCGGATGGGTGCTGTTCGCCGGCATTTGCGCGCTGGGCCTGACGGTCGGGTCGAGCATGTTGTTCGCCAGCCACAATCCTGAAAAGCCCGGTTATCCGATCGAAGACGCCGATGGCGGCGCCGGTGGCGGCGAATCGGCCGTGCCGCTCCCCAACCTGCTCGCTGCCGCCGATCCGGCGAAGGGCGAAGCGGTGTTCGCAAAATGCGCCGCGTGCCACACGATCGCATCGGGCGGCGCCAACGGCATCGGCCCGAATCTGTTCGGCACGATGGGCGAGGAAATCGGCCACGGCAAGCATGGCTTCGCCTTCTCGGCCGCGCTTGCCGGAATGGGCGGCAGCTGGGACTTCGAAAAGATGAACGCGTGGCTGACCAGCCCGCGCAAATTTGCCCCGGGCACCAAAATGTCTTTCGCGGGCCTGTCGAGCCCCGAAGATCGCGCCAATCTGATCGTCTATCTGAACGCGCAGGGTTCGAACCTGCCGCTGCCCGCCGCCGAGGCTACAGCCGCACCGGCCGACGGCGCCGCGCCCGCGGAAACCGCAGCGGCGACCCCCGCGGCCGAAGGTGCAGCAGCACCGGCCGCCGACGCCGCGGCAGCGCCCGCCCCGGCCGAAGCCAAGAAATAATGCGGCTCACGCCCGTCCTTCTGGCGGGCGCGCTGACGCTCGCCGGGTGCGGCAAGAGCGAGCCTCCCGCCGAGGCGCCTGCGACGGGCGAAACCGGCGTCGAGGCACCCGCACCTGCCGTCGCACCGACCGCCGCGATGGGCGAGCAAATCTTCCGGCGCTGCGTCGCCTGTCACACGATCGACAAGGGTGGATCCAATGGCATCGGCCCCAACCTGCACGGCGTTGTCGGCGCCGCGGTCGCGTCAAAGCCCGATTTTTCCTATTCGGGCGCGATGAAAGCGAAAGGCGGCGTCTGGAACGAAGCCGCGCTCGACACCTATCTCAAGGCGCCGATGAAAGCGGTGCCGGGCACGCGCATGGCCTTTGCCGGCGTGATCGACGACGCCGACCGCAAGGCGCTGATCCTCTTCCTGGCAGAACAGTCGAAGTGACCTGAAAATCCTGCCTGTGACGAAGTCATGGGGAGGTGGCAGCGCCCTTCCTCCCCGCCGCGGCGCGGCAGGGAGGATCAGGAATCTCAATGATGCTCGATATTCGCGTAGAAATCGGTGACGATCTTCCACGCCTCGTCGGCGGTCTCGACGAATTTGAACAGGTCGAGGTCGCGCGCGCTCACCACGCCCTCTTCGACCAGCGCCTCGAAATTGACGACGCGTTGCCAGAATTCCTTGCCGAACAGCACAATCGGGATCGGCTTGATCTTGCCCGTCTGGATCAGCGTGAGCAGTTCGAACATCTCGTCGAACGTCCCGAAACCGCCGGGGAAGACCGCGACCGCGCGCGCGCGCAACAGGAAGTGCATCTTGCGGAGCGCGAAATAGTGGAACTGGAAACTGAGCGAAGGGGTGACGAAGCGGTTCGGCGCCTGTTCGTGCGGCAGCACGATGTTCAGCCCGACCGATTCGCGGCCTTCGTCATCGGCGCCGCGGTTCGCGGCTTCCATGATCGACGGCCCGCCGCCCGAGCAGACGACGAAATGACGACAGCCCTTGTCGTCGCACGGATATTGGCTCGCCAGCCGCGCGAGCGCGCGCGCCTCGTCATAATATTTCGCCTTGTCTTTCAGACGGCGCGCGATGTTGCGCTGCACATCGTCGGTCGCCGCCGTTTCCAGCGCGTCGGCCTGTGACGGTTCGGGGATGCGCGCCGAGCCATAGATGACCAGCGTCGATTCGATGCCGGCTTCGTCGAGCAACAATTCGGGCTTCAGCAGTTCGAGCTGGAAGCGAACAGGACGCAAGTCCTCGCGCAGCAGGAAATCCTTGTCCTGGAACGCCAGCTTGTAGGCGGGATGTGCCGTCTGCGGGGTGGTGGTCGCCTGTTTGGCGAACTGCGCGTCGTCCTTGGCTTTGTGGAAACGCGAACGATGGGGTTGTTTATCTTCTGCCATTAGCGGACGGCTAGCCGCTTAGCGTGACTTTGCCAAGACGGAGGGTGCTCAGCGGCAGTAGCCGTTGCCGCTCATATCGAAATGGAAATGATTATAATGCGCCGCGTTGTAGTCGGGACCGAGCACCGTACCGAAGCGGCGGCAGCCCGACTTGTGCAGCGCGCGGAGGAAATCCTGCGACGATTTGTCGCCGGTCCAGCCGCCGTCGAGCATGACGCGCCGGCCGTCGGCGAGCAGAAAGCCCGATACGTCGATCGCATTCGAAAAGGCGTGCTGCGACATTCGGCCCGACCGGCCGCCATAGATGTTGCGGCAGCTGTAAGTGCCGAAGGTCTCGATCTTCACGACTTCCTGCCCCAGATATTTCCGCGCCGCAGGTTTGACCGCATATTGCACCCAGGCCGCAAAATTCTTCGCGAGCGGACAGGTCATCGCGCCGAGCCCCGACACCGGGGTGCCGATGTCGAGCAGCTTCACCGAATCGATCGAGGTGCAGCCGCCGCCATGATCCTGGTTCGGCAGCGGGGTGAAGCGCACACCTGCCTGCTTGAGGTCGAACGCGCATTGTTGTGCTTCGGCGCTGGTGAAGGACGGGGTACCGACCACCTGCGGGCGGTTCGGCTTGGTCGTCGTCGATTGTTTGCCGCCGCCATTCTTCATTACGTCGGGAGCGCCGAAACAGGCGGATAGTGCCAGCGCCGCGGTGGCGGCGATCAGGATCCGGGGCTTCAAGAAAGTCGGGATCGGCATGGCGTCAAATTACCGACGAAATGGTTAACAAGCCGTATACCTTTTCCTCCACTCGTCGAAAATTTCGCGCGGCCCGTGCAATTTGTTTGACAGTTGCGCGCCCGACCCTAAACGCGGCGCCGGGCCACGCGGTCCCAACGCCGCGCGAGCTCTCTGCAAGGAGAGACTATGATGAGTGAAGTGACGACGCCACAGGTGCGCCCGACGCGCCCCTATTTTTCTTCCGGTCCCTGCGCAAAGCCGCCGGGCTGGGATGCCTCCAAAATCGCAACCGAATCGCTGGGCCGCTCGCACCGCGCCAAGATCGGCAAGACGCGCCTCCAATATTGCATCGACCTGATGCGCGAGATGCTGCAGCTTCCCGATACGCACCGCATCGGCATCGTTCCGGGATCCGACACCGGCGCCTTTGAAATGGCGATGTGGACGATGCTCGGCGCCAAGCCCGTCACGACGCTCGCGTGGGAGAGCTTCGGCGAGGGCTGGGTCACCGATGCCGCCAAGCAGCTCAAGCTCGACCCCACCGTCATCCGCGCCGATTACGGCCAGCTTCCCGACCTCGCGCAGGTCGACTGGTCGAACGATGTCCTGTTCACCTGGAACGGCACGACCAGCGGCGTCCGCGTCCCCGACGGCGACTGGATCCCGGCCGATCGCGAAGGGCTGTCCTTCGCCGACTCGACCTCGGCGGTGTTCGCCTACGACCTGCCGTGGGACAAGATCGACGTCGCAACCTTCAGCTGGCAGAAAGTGCTCGGCGGCGAAGGTGGTCATGGCGTGCTGATTCTCGGCCCGCGCGCCGTCGAACGCCTCGAAACCTACACCCCCGCATGGCCGTTGCCGAAAGTGTTCCGCCTCGTTTCGAAGGGCGCGCTCGCCGAGGGCGTCTTCAAGGGCGAGACGATCAACACGCCGTCGATGCTCGCGGTCGAGGACGCGATCTTCGCGCTCGAATGGGCGAAGTCGCTCGGCGGCCTCGACGGCCTGAAAGCCCGCAGCGATGCGAACGCCGCGACGCTCGACAAGATCGTCGAAGACCGCGAATGGCTGAGCCACCTCGCCGCCGACCCTGCCAGCCGCTCGAAGACCTCGGTCTGCCTGTCGGTTGCGGGCGCCGACGAGGGCTTCATCAAGAAGTTCGCGGGGCTGCTCGAAGCCGAAGGCGCAGCCTATGACATCGCGGGCTACCGCGACGCGCCTCCGGGCCTTCGCATCTGGTGCGGCGCGACCGTCGACACCGCCGATGTGGAAGCACTCGGCCCGTGGCTCGACTGGGCCTACGCGAGCCTTTCGGCCTGACCTTTGTGTTCCCCGGCGCACGCCGGGGCCATTTCCCCATTCCGCCACAGATCCCGGCTTTCGCCGGGATACGGAGACATAAAATGACCGCTCCCAAAGTTCTCATTTCCGACAAGATGGATCCCAAAGCCGCCGCGATCTTCAAAGAACGCGGCATCGACGTCGACGTCATCACCGGCAAGACCAAGGACGAGCTGATCGCGATGATCGGCGACTATGACGGCCTCGCGATCCGCTCGGCCACGAAGGTGACCGCCGACGTGCTCGCCGCCGCGACGAACCTCAAGGTCGTCGGCCGCGCCGGCATCGGCGTCGACAATGTCGACATTCCGGAGGCGTCGAAGAAGGGCGTCATCGTGATGAACACGCCGTTCGGCAACAGCATCACCACCGCCGAACATGCCATCGCGATGATGTTCGCCCTCGCGCGCCAGATTCCCGAAGCCAATGCCGGCACGCAGGCGGGCAAATGGCCGAAGAACGACTTCATGGGCGTCGAGCTCACCTCGAAGACGCTCGGCCTGATCGGCTGCGGCAACATCGGCAGCATCGTCGCCGAGCGCGCGCTGGGCCTGCGCATGAAGGTCGTCGCGTTCGACCCCTTCCTTACGCCTGAGCGCGCCATCGAGCTCGGCGTCGAAAAGGCCGATCTCGACACACTGCTCGCCAAGGCCGATTTCATCACGCTGCACACGCCGCTCACCGACCAGACGCGCAACATCCTGTCGGCCGAGAATATCGCCAAGGCGAAGAAGGGCGTGCGCATCATCAACTGCGCGCGCGGCGGCCTGATCGACGAGGCGGCGCTGAAGGACGCACTCGAAAGCGGCCATGTCGCGGGCGCGGCGCTCGACGTGTTTCAGACCGAGCCCCCGGCCGCCGATCACCCGCTCTTCAGCGCGCCGAACTTCATCTGCACCCCGCACCTCGGCGCATCGACCGACGAGGCGCAGGTCAATGTCGCCATCCAGGTGGCCGAGCAGCTTTCGGATTATCTGCTTACCGGCGGCATCACCAACGCGCTCAACGTCCCCAGCCTGTCGGCCGAGGAAGCGCCGAAGCTGCGCCCCTATATGAGCCTTGCCGAAAAGCTCGGCAGCCTCGTCGGCCAGCTCGCGCATGACAACCTCACGACGATCTCGGTCGAGGTCGAGGGCGCCGCCGCCGAGCTCAACCTGAAGCCGATCACCGCCGCGGTGCTCACCGGCCTCATGCGCCGCTATTCGGACAGCGTGAACATGGTCAACGCCCCGCATCTGGCACGCGAACGCGGGCTCGATGTCCGCGAAGTGCGCCACGACCGTGACGGCGACTATCACACGCTCGTCCGCGTCACCGTCGCGACCAGCGACGGCGACCGTTCGGTCGCGGGCACGCTGTTCAGCAACGGCGACCCGCGCCTCGTCGAAATGTTCGGGATCAAGGTCGAGGCCGATCTCGACGGCCACATGCTCTACATCGTCAACGAGGACGCGCCCGGCTTCATCGGCCGCATCGGCACCGCGCTCGGCGAAGCCGGGCTCAACATCGGCACCTTCCACCTCGGCCGCCGCGCCGCGGGCGGCGAAGCCGTGCTGCTGCTCAGCCTCGATTCGCCGATGCCCGAACCTTTGCTGTGGCAGCTCTGCCAGCTTCCCGGCGTGAAGACGGTGAAGGGTTTGAAGTTCTGATCATCCGGCGGGAGCGGTTGAAACGCTCCCGCCACCCGCCTAAGGCCGCACGCATGACCAAGGCCCCTGCCCTGCTGCCCGAAGGGCTGCGCGATCGCCTCCCCCGACAGGCGGAGGCCGCGTCGCGCGTCACCCGCGCGCTCGTCGATGCGATGCGCGCGCATGGCTATGGCCGCGTGTCGCCGCCGCTCGCCGAGTTCCGCGAGACGCTGGGCGGCGACGACGATCGCTCCTCGCGCGACCTCCTCCGCTTCACCGATCCGGTGTCGCAGCGCACGCTGGCGCTGCGCCCCGACATCACGCGGCAGGTCGGGCGCATCGCGACATCGCTGCTTGCCAAGGCGCCGCGCCCGCTGCGCCTCTGCTATGCCGGTCAGGTGGTGAAGCTGCGCGCGAGCCAGCTCCGCCCCGCACGCGAGATGCTGCAGGTCGGCGCCGAACTGATCGGCAGCGACGGCGTCGCCGCGGCACGCGAGATCGTCAGCGTCGCGATCGACGCACTCGAAGCCGCCGGAATCGGCCCCGTTACGATCGACTTCACCCTGCCCGACGTCGTCGACCTGCTTGCGAACGGCCCCCTGCCCGTCGATACCGATATTCAGCAATTGCGCGACGAACTCGACGCCAAAGATGCCGGCGCACTGACGCGTATCGGCGCCGCCGCCTATCTGCCCTTGCTTCGCGCCACCGGCCCCTTCGATCAGGCCATTGCCGATTTGCGCGCATTCGATACGACCGGCGTCCTTGCTACGCGCATCGACGCGCTCGAAGCCATCGCGGCACCCATTCGCGATCGCGTGACGCTGACGCTCGACCCGACCGAGCGCCACGGCTTTGCCTATCAAAGCTGGTTCGGTTTCCAGATTTTCGTTCCGGGGCAAGGCGACGCGGTGGGCCGCGGCGGCGGCTATTCGATCCCCGTCGGCGAGCAGGAAGAATCGGCCGTCGGCTTCTCGCTCTATCCCGATCCGCTGATCGACGCCGGGCTTGGCGCCGAAGACGACGCCGACCGCCGCATCTTCCTGCCGCTCGGCCACGACCCCGCGCTCGCCGCGAGCCTGCGCGCCGACGACTGGCAGACGGTCGCGGCGCTGTCCGAAAGCGACGATGCCCGTGCACTCGGCTGCGGGTTCATTCTCGGCCCCGACGGGCCGGTCGAAGCCTAAAAGTCCGATACGCCGAAGCGCGGGATTCCCTGGTTGACCCCGGGCGGGTCGAGCACGGTCACGTCCAGTTCGACCGGTTCGCCGATCCAGTGCGCCAGCGTCGTATGATCGGCGAGATCATCGTCGGTCAGCGGATGCACCAGCGCGCGGAGCCCCGTCGCCTCGATCATCGCGACCACCGCCGGTACCGCAGCACCCAGAAAATGCACCTCATATTGCGCAATCGGATGCGGCCCCGCCGCCCCGTCGGTTATCTCACCGACGAACAGGATCGCGGGATCGGTGCCGAACGCATCGCGCAGCGCGGCCGCAGCGGGCCGCTCTGCGGGATCACAATAGATATGGGCGTGATAGGGGGCGTCGGGATTTGCCATACCCGGCATCTAGCGTAGTCGTCAGCGCGCGAACACCCGTTTCAGCCAGGAATCGACCGTCGCGGTCGGTGCATAGGTCGGATCGCCAAGGCGTCGGTTGATCTCGGCATGACCCTGCATACCCTCACCGGGGAAGCTGCCGCGTTCGACCCGGCTTCCCCCGGCCGTCAGTGCCTTGTCGAGCGCTTCGGCCTGCCGCACGCCGTCGGGGCGCTGGACATAAAGGAGCAGAAACTGCGGCGCGTTCGGGGCCGCCGCCTGCAAGGTCGGCGACAGCATTTTCTGCCGCACCGGATCGTTGCCGAACGTCTGCTTGTAGGTTGCCTGCATGATCGGCGGCCCGTCCTTCATCTGGGCTGGCACATCATAGGCCGCGCCATCGATCGGGATCACGCCCGCGATATCGGCGAAGCCCAGTCCCGCCCCGCGCAGATAGCGCTCGTCGGTCCCCACGATCGCGACCAGATGCGCGCCCGCGCTATGGCCCATAATCACGATCCGTCGCCGATCGATACCGAGGTTGTTCGCGCGATCGATCAGTGCCCTGACCGCCATCGCGACATCGGCCGCTTGCTCTTCGACCGTCGCATCGGGAACGAGGCGATAGTTGATCGACGCAAAGGCATAGCCTTCGCCCGTATAGTGAACCGGCTTGAACGGCCCGGTCGCGTTATCCTTGCTGCCGCGCTTCCAGCCTCCGCCGTGTACGAAAACGACGAGCGGCGCCGGCGCCTTCCTGTCCTTTGCGCGCCACATATCGAGGTTTTGCAGCGTGTTGCTGCCATAGGAAATCGTCTCGCTGCCCTGCGCCTTGGGGCCGTCGTCGGCCCCCATGCGTTCGGCGAGGCGCTCGCGCAGCCGGTCGCGCAGCTTCTCGCGCGCGTCGGCGAAGGGCGCCGGTACCGTCACACTCGCGACCGCGAAGGCGGCTACTATCGCATATCCAAAGCAGTTCCGTTTCGTCATGGCGCGTCTCCGCTGTCCCGGCGGTGCCGTTCTCGGCGGCAAATGTCGCAAAATCATCCCGCTTTGGGTTGCCTCTCCGGCCAAATCCGCTAAGGCCGCGCCGGGCCAAATGGCCCCGTTCAGCAGGACAGCATCATGGCAAATGTTACCGTCATCGGGTCGCAATGGGGCGACGAGGGCAAGGGCAAGATCGTCGACTGGCTCGCCAGCCGCGCCGATGCCGTGGTCCGCTTCCAGGGCGGTCACAACGCCGGCCATACGCTCGTCGTCGGCGAGCAGGTCTACAAGCTGTCGTTGCTTCCGTCGGGCATCGTCACCGGCACGCTGTCGATCATCGGCAACGGCGTCGTGCTCGACCCGTGGGCGCTGCGCGACGAGATCGCCAAGCTGCGCGGCCAGGGCGTCGCCATCAATCCCGAGAATTTCGCGATCGCCGACAATTGCGCGCTGATCCTCCCCTTCCACCGCGACCTCGACGCGCTGCGCGAAACCGCGGCGGGCGCGGGCAAGATCGGCACCACCGGGCGCGGTATCGGCCCCGCCTATGAGGACAAGGTCGGCCGCCGGGCGATCCGCGTCTGCGACCTTGCGCATCTCGACAAGCTCGAGCCGCAGCTCGACCGCCTGACCGCGCACCACGACGCGCTGCGCGCTGGTTTCGGCGAACCGCCGATCGACCGCGAACGGCTGATCGCCGACCTTCGCGAAATCGCCGACTATGTGCTCGAATATGCGCAGCCCGTCTGGAAGCGCCTGAAGAAGGTCCGCAAGGCGGGCGCGCGCATCCTGTTCGAGGGTGCACAGGGCGTGCTGCTCGACGTCGATCACGGCACCTATCCCTTCGTCACCAGCTCGAACACCGTCAGCGGCACCGCGGCGTCGGGTTCGGGCCTCGGCCCCTCGGCGGTCGGCTTCGTGCTCGGTATCGCCAAGGCCTATACGACGCGCGTCGGCAGCGGCCCCTTCCCGACCGAGCTGGAGGACGAGATCGGCCAGAAACTGGGCGAACGCGGGCATGAATTCGGCACGGTCACCGGGCGCAAGCGCCGCTGCGGCTGGTTCGACGCGGTGCTCGTGCGCCAGAGCTGCGCCGTATCGGGCGTCACCGGCATCGCGCTGACCAAGCTCGACGTGCTCGACGGCTTCGACACGATCCGCATCTGCACCGGCTATCGTCTGCGCGGCAAGATTCTCGACTATTTCCCCGCCCACTCTGCCGATCAGGCCGAGGTCGAGCCGATTTACGAGGAAATGGACGGCTGGCAGGAAACGACCGCCGGCGCGCGCAGCTATGCCGACCTGCCCGCACAGGCGATCAAATATATCCAGCGCGTGCAGGAACTGATCGAAACCCCGATCGCGCTCGTGTCGACGAGCCCCGAGCGCGAGGACACGATCCTGATCCGCGATCCGTTCAGCGACTGACGGCGGCGACGTCGCGGATCGCCGCGACGAAGCCTGCCGGGTCATCCTCCTGAATGAAATGCCCGCCCTTTAGCGTGCGGTGCGCAATGCCGCGCGTCCCCGGAACGCGCGCGGTGAACAGCGCATCGCCGCCGCGGGTGATCGGATCGCCGTCGGAGAAGCAGCAGAGGAACGGCTTGCCGAACGACTCCAGCGCCGCCCATGCGCGTTTCTGGTCGGGCACCGCGACATTGTCGCCGAGCGGCACCAACGAGGGATAGACGCGCGCGGCGACCTTTGACGCGCGCGTCGGAAAGGGGGCGTCATAGGCCGCGATCTCGTCGGCGCCGAGCGCGCGTTTCGTCCCCGCCTTGACGATCTTGCCAATCGGAAAGACCGGGCTGTAGCGCGAGAAGGCCCGCCAGATGGCAAAGGCGCGCGGCGCGGGCTGGCCTTCGGGCAGGCCACCGTTCGACAGCGCGACCCCGGCGAACCGTTCGGGCATTTCGGCGACGAGCCGCAGGCCGATCAGCGATCCCCAATCCTGACACGCAAGGATCATGTTCCTAAGGTCGAGGGCCTCGATCCACTGGCGCATCCACGCGACCTGCGCGGCATAGCTGTAGGCGCCGCGATCGAGCGGCTTGTCCGACCGGCCGAAACCGATGAGATCGGGCGCGACGACGCGAAAGCCTGCCGCCGCTGCCGGGCCGATCATGTGGCGGTACAGATAGCACCAGGTCGGCTCGCCGTGCAGCATCAGTACCGGCTGCGCGGTGCGCTCGCCCTCGTCGACGTAATGGACACGAAGCCCGCCTGCGATTTCCAGATAGTTCGGCGCATAAGGCCAGTCGGGCAGCGCGGCAAAGCGCGCATCCGGTGTGCGGTAATTGGTCATGATGTCGATCCCCCCGGCGCCACCTTAACCGACACCGCTGCACTGGCAACCACTTGCCGGACAGCATCAAAACCGTCAGGATCGCCCGATGCGTTCCTGCATCCTCTCCGCCTGCCTGCTGCTTGGTGCATGCGGCACCGCCAGTTCGCAGCCGGCGCTGCCCGCGGGGACCAAGGTCGATCGCCTGCTTGTCGACAAGAGCGACCGGGTACTGATCGCCTTTGCCGGAAACCGCGAGGTCGTGCGCTATACGGGCATCCGCTTCGGCGACGCGCCGACGGGGCACAAGCAGTTCGAGGGCGACGAGCGCACGCCGGAGGGGCGCTACACGATCAACGGGCGCAATCCCGCGAGCGCCTATCACCTGTCGCTGCGCATCTCCTACCCCAATGCCGCCGACCGCGCTTATGCCAAGGCCAGGGGCCGTTCACCCGGCGGCGACATCTTCATCCATGGCCAGCCGAACGCCTGGCCCGGCCCCGCCATCGCGCACGACTGGACCGATGGCTGTATCGCGCTATCGAACGCCGAGATAAAGCAGCTGTGGGACATCGTTCCCGACGGCATCCCGATCACCATCCGACCCTAGGACCCCGCCATGCCCCGCCATATCCTCGTTTTCTACGGCAGCTATCGTCGCGACCGGCAGGGCATCAAGCTCGCACGCTGGATCGTCGAGGCGCTGAACGCCCGCGGCGACAGTGCCGAACTGATCGACGCAAAGGCCATTGACCTGCCGATGCTCGACCGCCGGTTCAGCGATTATGCGCCGGGCGAGGCGCCCGCCGCGATGGCCGAACTCGCCGCGAAGATCGCCGCCGCCGATGGCTATGTCTTCGTCACCGGCGAGTATAATGGCGGGCTCCAGCCGGGTCTCAAGAATCTCGTCGACCATTATCTCGACGGCTTCGCGTGGCGCCCCGCCGCGATCGCTTCCTATTCGGCTGGTCCGTTCGCCGGGGTCCGCTCGGCGACGGCATGGCGCACGACGCTCGGCGCGATGGGCATGATCGTCACCTCGACCCCGCTCGGCCTTGCCCGCATCGGCGGCGCTTTCGATGCCGACGGCAATCCCGCGGGCGAGGACGGCACGCGGATCGCGCGCGCCTTCCCGCGCTTTGCCGACGATCTCGGCTGGTGGATCGACGCCGCCAACGCGCAGCGCGCGGCGCAGGCCCCGCCCTTCTAGCCCGATTTAAGCTCGGCTTTCAGCCGCAGGCTCGCACGCCAGAAGAAGAATGCGGGGATGAGGCCCAGCCAGGCCGCGCCATAGAGCACCCAGCGCACACTTTCCTGCCCGGCGAGCGGCTGGAGCGCATCGGACAGCACCCCGAACAGGAACGGCCCCAGCCCGAGCCCGATCAGATTCTGCCCGAACAGCATGATCGACGCCGCGACGGCGCGCGCGCGCGGCTGGACCAGCCCCTGCACGCAGCCATAGGCGGGACCGTAATAGGCTGCGTTGAGCATCGTCGGCAGGACGAGCAGCGCGACCGCGACCCGCCAATCCTCCGTCAGATAGCCGAGGAACAGCACCGGCGCGGCGACCGCCATGCCATAGGCGGGAAAGGTCAGAATGTGCCGTTTGTCGCGCGCGCCGAATTTATCGGCGAGCTTGCCGCCTAGCCATGTGCCAGCCACGCCAGCCAGCCCGAGCACAACCGCCATCGACAGCCCCGCCTCGGTCGTCGAGAGGCCGTGGCTGCGGATGAAGAAGCTGATCGTCCACAGCCCCTTGCCGTAACCGAGGAAGGCGGTAACCGACGCCGCGATCAGGATATAGACGAAGGCGCGCGATGCGAAGATTTCGCGCATCGCCTCTCCCGTCGACAGCGGCACCGTCGCCGCCGCTGCCGCCGCGGCTTCGGCGGTCCGGCTGTGCCGCGGCTCGCGCATCACGAACAGAACGACGAGCGCGAGCAGCAATCCCGGCAAGCCGACGAGCATCAGCGCGACGCGCCATCCGTAGAGATCGTTGACGATACCGCCGATGATCAGCCCGAGCAGCGACCCGATCGGCACGCCGAGCCCGTAAAAGGCGATCGCCGATGAGCGTTTCTCCGGGGCTACGCTGTCCGAAATCAGCGAGTGCGCCGCGGGTGTGCAGCCCGCTTCGCCAACGCCGACGCCGATCCGCGCAAAGAGCAGCTGGACGAAATTCTGCGCCAGCCCGCACACCGCGGTCATCGCCGACCAGATGGCGAGCGCGAGCGAGATGAGGCGAACGCGGTTCGTCCCCTCCTTGTCTGCATAGCGCGCGATCGGGATGCCGAGCAAAGCATAGAAGACCGCAAAGGCCGGCCCCGCGAGCAGGCCCAGCTCGGTATCCGAAAGCCCCAGATCGGCCTTGATCGGTTCGGCGAGGATGTTGACGATCTGCCGGTCGAGGAAGTTGAAGATATAGACGATCAGCAGGATCCACAGCATCGTCCGCGTTTGCGCGGACACGCCGGTGGCCGGTGAGGCGATGCCCTGCGACAAGGCAGCTTTATCGGTCATTTTTATCTCCCGCCGCCATCGGAGCAACCCGAAGGGGCGGAGTCAACGCTATTGCGGCGCTTCGAAAATGCCCGCTTGCAATTGCCGCTACGGCTGCCAGCCTGCGGTCCATGCAAAAATTTTCGCTGCTCGCTGCTTCTGCCCTGCTCGCGATCGCCCCGGCCGCCGCGATGCCGCCACCGCTTCCCGAGGTCGAGGGCAAGGACGCCGCGACGCTGCAGGACGAAATGACGGCCCGACGGATCAATAGCGACGTCATCGCCGCCACCTATCTTGAGCGCATCCGCCGGCTCGATGATGATGGGCCGAAACTGGATGCGGTGATCGCCACCTCGCCCGACGCGACAAGCCGGGCCTTCGATCTCGATCAGGAACGCCGGGCGGGGCGTGTGCGGGGAGCTCTCCATGGCATCCCCATTTTGCTCAAGGACAATATCGAGGCGGCCGGGCCGCTTCCCACGACCGCCGGCTCGCTCGCGCTGAAGGACAATGTGACGGGCCGCGACGCACCGCTCGTCGCGCGACTGCGCGATGCCGGCGCGATCATCTTCGGCAAGACGAACCTCAGCGAATGGGCGAACATCCGGTCGGACAATTCGACGAGCGGGTGGAGCGCTGTCGGCGGGCTGACGAAGAATCCGCATTCGCTCGATCGCAACAGCTGTGGCTCGTCGTCGGGCAGCGCCGCGGCGGTCGCCGCCAGCCTCGCGCCGCTCGCGATCGGCACCGAAACCGACGGCTCGATCACCTGCCCCGCCGGGGTCAACGGGATCGTCGGCTTCAAGCCGACGGTGGGCCTCGTCAGCCGCACACATATCGTCCCGATCAGCCACAGTCAGGACACCGCGGGACCGATGACGCTGACCGTCCGCGACGCCGCCGCAGTGATGAACGTGATCGCGGGCAGCGATCCCGCCGACCCCGCGACCGCCGAAGCCGATGCGCGCAAGACCGACTATGCCGCCGCGCTGTCGCCGGGCGCGCTGAAGGGCAAACGCATCGGGGTGATGCGCGACCGTGTCGGCGACCGCGCCGATGTTGCGGCGCTGTTCGACGCCGCGCTCAGGCAGATGGCAGGGCTGGGCGCGACGCTGGTCGAGATTCCCGACAGCCGGAAAGGCAGTGAGGGGCTTGGTGCCGCCGAGTTCGAAATATTGCTCACCGAACTCAAGGCCGACATGGCCGCCTGGCTCGGCACCCTGCCGAACGCGAACGCGCCGAAGTCGCTGGCCGACCTCATCGCCTTCAACAAGGCGAATCCCGCAGAGCTGAAATGGTTTGACCAGTCGCTGTTCGAGATGGCCGAAAACAAGGGCGGGCTCGACAGCCCCGCCTATCTGGCCGCGCGCGAAAAGGCGGCCCGGCTCGCCGGCCCCGAGGGTATCGACCGGTTGCTGAAAACCCATGAGGTCGACCTGCTCGTCGGGGTCACCAACGGCCCCGCCTGGATCAGCGACCTTGCCAGGGGCGATAGTTATAACAGCCCCGGCACCAGCCAGCTTCCCGCCGTTGCCGGCTATCCGCACCTGACGGTGCCGATGGGCGCGGTGGAAGGGCTGCCGATCGGCATCTCGTTCATCGGCACCAAATGGAGCGACGCCGACGTGCTGGCGGCGGGCTATGCCTATGAGCAGGCGAGCAAGAAGCGGGTTACGCCAACGTATCGGACCGGCGTCGCGCCCTGACCCTTATGCCGGTTTTTTGAACCGCATCATGAAGCGGTCGGTCTTGCCGCGGATCGCGGGGTCGAACACATTCTTGCTGTGATCGTCCGCCGCGATGCGAAGCGCATCGCTGTCGCCGTCGAAAACGAAGCCCGCGCGCTCCATGTCTGCGCGCACTTTCGCGGGATCGATGCGGTGCAGTTTTTCGACGAGCTCACGCGTGTCGCCCGCGGGGCCGACATGATCGACGACGATCACCGATCCCCCCGGCCGCACCGCGCCGAACCAGTTCGCCACCATCGCATCGACATCGACGCGCGGAAATTCGAACTTCTCGCTCTGCCAATAAAGATCATGATAGACGAGGTGGGTGAAGATCATGTCGACGCTTTTCGGCGCCAGCATGATCGTGTTTACCGGCCGGACCATCGGCGCCATGTTCGGATAGGCCTTGGCGATCGTCGCCCAGGTTTCCGCCTTGTGGAACCGCGGCGGGTTCATCGGGATCACCGTGCCTTTGGGTCCGACGAGATCGGCGAGCATTTCGCTGTAATAGCCATTGCCCGCGAGCAGATCGGCGACGGTCGACCCACGCTTCACCTGCGCAAAGGCGAGCACGTCGGCGGGATGGCGCCCTTCGTCGAGCTTGCGGTTTTCGGCGAGGCGACTTTTGTCGGCAACCGCGGTCGCGACCGCCTTGTCGGGCGCGGCGGCTGCCGCGGGTACGGTCAGCAAAAGGGCCGCCCCGAACAGCGGCGTCAGCAATCGATATTTGCTCAAGATATCTCTCCCCGGTTTCAGCGCCATCTGAAACCGCGGATAACGGATCGCCAGCGGCGTTCGACCAGCCGTCGTCGCACGGCGATCAGCGCTGGTCGCGGCGGCGCTTCCAGCCCATTTCTTCGAGTTCGAGCAATTCCATCGGTACGTGAATGGCGCGCACCGCAAGCCGGACCTCGACGAGGAACAGGATCAGCGAGACGAGCAGCAGCAGCATCGCCGCAGCAAAGGCCCACGACGCCGCGACCCCCAGGTTGATCCCCGTGAACGCCTGCGTGAACAGCAGCGCGACGAGCACGCACACGACGATCCCGCACGCCACAGCGGAGAGGATCGAATTGTTGATGATCCCCATTCGCCGGTCGGCGATGCGCAGTTCGGCGACGATGCGCTCATGCTCGAGGCCTTCGGTCTCCGCCCAGCGTTCCATCAGGTTGCGCGACCGGTCGACGACGCGCGCGAGCCGGCCGGCAATGACATTGAGCAGGCTGCCGGTCGCCACCAGCAGAAACACCGGCGTGACCGACAACTGGATTGTTTGCGCGATCGCGCTCGCGTCGAGGGTCATTATCCCCCGCTGCCCGCCGCGACCGACGGGGTGTTCACACCGTGCATGGCGAGGAACTTGCGAACATTGCGCGCCGCCTGACGGATGCGCTGTTCATTCTCGACCATCGCGATGCGGACATAGCCTTCGCCGTCCTCGCCATAACCGACGCCCGGCGCGACCGCGACCTTGGCATGGGTGAGCAACTGCTTCGAAAATTCGAGGCTGCCCATTTCCTTGAGCGCGGGGGGCAGCGGCGCCCAGGCGAACATCGACGCCTTCGGGCTCGGGATGTCCCAGCCGGCGCGGCCAAAGCTCTCGACCATCACGTCGCGGCGCTTCTGATAGAGTTCGCGGTTCTTTGCGACGATGTCCTGCGGGCCGTTCAGCGCCGCGCAAGCGGCCGCCTGAATCGGGGTAAAGGCGCCATAGTCGAGGTACGACTTCACGCGCGTCATCGCCGCGATCAGCCTTTTGTTGCCGACCGCAAAGCCCATGCGCCAGCCCGCCATCGAATAGGTTTTCGACATCGAGGTAAATTCGATCGCGACATCCTTCGCGCCCGGCACCTGCAGGATCGAGGGGGTCGGGTTGCCGTCGTAGTAAAGCTCGGAATAGGCGAGGTCCGAAAGCACCCAGACCTTGTTCTCCTTCGCCCAGGCGACGAGGCGTTCGTAGAAAGCGAGGTCGACGGCTTCGGCGGTCGGGTTCGACGGATAGTTGACGACGAGGATCGACGGACGCGGCACGGTGAAGGCCATCGCGCGGTCGAGCGCGCGCCAGTAGTTCTCGTCGGGCGTCGTCGGCACGCTGCGGATCGTCGCCCCGGCGATGATGAAGCCGAAGGTGTGGATCGGATAGCTCGGGTTCGGCGCGAGCACGACGTCGCCGGGGCCAGTGATCGCGGTCGCGAGGCTGGCGAGCCCTTCTTTCGACCCCATCGTCACCACGACTTCGCTTTCGGGGTCGAGTTCGACGTTGAAGCGGCGCGCGTAATAATTGGCCTGCGCGCGGCGAAGGCCCGGAATGCCCTTCGACTGCGAATAGCCGTGCGCGTCGGGTTTCATGGCGACTTCGCACAATTTCTCGATCACATGCGCGGGCGGCGGCAGATCGGGGTTGCCCATCCCCAGGTCGATGATGTCCTCTCCCGCGGCGCGGGCGGCCGCACGCATCGCATTCACTTCGGCGATGACGTAGGGCGGCAGGCGCTTGATGCGATAGAATTCATCTTCGGACATGGGAAACTAGAACAACTCCTTTGCGTTACTTGCTGGATTGACGCGCGCGGCAACCTCGCCAGCGGCATCGCGGCTTGTTATAGGCATAATATCCGCACTGACCAGCAGGAACGAGCATGAACGACACGGGCAAGGACGACACGATCGAAACGCCGAATCCTTTCATGCCATCCCCCGACGACATGCAGCATTGGGCGAGCGTGATCGGCCGCGCGCAGCAGATGATGCTCGAATATGCGCTGGGCCAGGCGAACGACGGCAACGCCAGTGCCGCGGCGCTGTTCGACCCCTCCAAATGGCTCGACAATCCGGCGACGAAGCTGTGGACCGAACAGTCGTCGAAAATGTGGGAACAGGGCGTCGCCTTCTGGACCTCGCTCGCCAGCATCGGCCAGCCGATCGCGCCCGACGCGCCGCCCGAAGGTGCGAAGGACCGCCGCTTCACCGATGCCGAATGGACCGCCAATCCGGTCTTCGCGATGATCCGTCAGACCTATGGCCTGCTCGCCGAACAGATGCTCGCGACGACGCGCCAGTTCGAGGGGCTCGACCCCGCCGCGCGCGCGAAGATGGAGTTCGCCGCGAAGGCGATGGCCGACGCGATGGCGCCGACCAATCTGGCGCTCACCAATCCCGAAGTGATCAAGCGCGCGGTCGAAACGCGCGGCGAAAGCCTGCTCAAGGGGTTGAAGCACATGCTCACCGACCTGTCGCGCGGGCAATTGAGCCATGTCGACCCCGACGCGTTCGAGGTCGGGGTCAATATCGCGACGACGCCCGGCAAGGTGATCCACGAGACCGACCTCTACCAGCTCATCCATTACACACCGACGACGAAGGAGGTCTTCACCGTCCCGCTCGTCATCTTCCCGCCGTGGATCAACCGCTTCTACATCCTCGACCTCAACCCCGCGAAAAGCTTCGTCGCGTGGGCGGTCGAACAGGGACTCAGCGTGTTCGTCGTGTCGTGGAAGTCGGCCGACGCATCGATGAGCGAGACCGTCTGGGACGATTATGTCGCGGCGCAGGTCGACGCGATCGACACGGTGCGCGAAACGCTGGACGTCCCGCACGTCCACACGATCGGCTATTGCGTCGCGGGCACCACGCTTGCGGCAACGCTCGCGATGCTATCGGCGCGCGGCGAGGCCGACAAGGTCAAGTCGGTGACCTTCTTCACCGCGCAGGTCGATTTCGAACAGGCGGGCGACCTCAAGCTGTTCGTCGACGACGGCTATCTGGCGCTGCTTCAGCAGCTCTCGGCGCCGGGCTTCCTCGACGGCCGCTATATGGCCGCGACCTTCAACAGCCTGCGCGGGCGCGACCTGATCTGGAATTATGTCGTCAGCAATTACCTGCTCGGCAACGACTATCCGCCCTTCGACCTCCTCTACTGGAATGGCGACACGACGAACCTCCCCGCGAAATGGCACCGGCAATATCTGGTCGACCTTTATCGCGACAATCGCATGGTGATCCCGAACAGCCTGTCGGTGATGGGAACGCCGATCGACCTCAGGAAGATCGAAACCCCCGCTTTCATCCAGGCGGGGCGCGAGGATCATATCGCGCCGCTCGTCAGCGTCTGGCGGCTGATGGACCATCTGTCGGGGCCGAAGACCTTCCTGCTCGCGGGTTCGGGGCATATCGCGGGGGTGGTCAACCCGCCCGCCGCGGGCAAATATCAATATTGGACGGGCGACAGCAGCGCCGCGACGCTCGACGATTTTGTCGCGGGCGCCAGCGAGACCAAGGGCAGCTGGTGGCCACACTGGATCGGCTGGATTTCGGAACAGGAAAGCGCAAAAACCGCCGTCAAGGGCGCGCGCATCCCCGGAAAAGGCGCCAAAAAGGCGATCGAGGACGCACCGGGCCGCTATGTCAAACAGCGGTAATATCTAGCGAATATCCTCGCCATCGAGGCGCGGCGGGAAATATTTTGTGCAGTGCACAAAAAATCTCTTGAAATCGCCGCGTCGCTCCTATATTGTGCACTGCAACATAAAGGAGTTGTCCCTATGGCTACCAAGATGGATAGTGCCGAAAAGGCTTTCGAAGCCGCGACGCTGGAAACCCCCGCAAAGCCGGTGGCGACTCCTGCTGCCCCGGTTCAGGCTGCTGCACCCGCAGTCGCTCCCGCCGCGGCCCCTGCCACGATCAAGACGGTGAAGGCAAAAGCCAAGCCGGCCGCGAAAAAGGCTGCTGCCCCCAAGGCCGCCGCCAAGAAGGTCGCTCCCAAGAAGGCGGCCGTGAAAATTGCATCCAAGCCCCTCGCTTCCAAGTCTCTCAAGGCCGCGCCGAAGCCGGTTGCCGCCGTCACCAAAGGATTCAAGACCATGAACGACACCGTCAAGAAGTTCGCCGACGAAGCGAAGACCCGTACCGAAGCCCTGACCGCCGATTTCAACGCGAAGGCCAAGGAAGCTTTCTCGAAGTCGAGCAAGCTCGCCGAAGAAGCCGTCGAATTCAACAAGGCGAACGTCGAAGCGCTCGTCGAAGCCGGCAAGATCGCTGCCAAGGGCATCGAAACGCTCGGCCAGGAAGGCGTGACCTATGCTCGCAAGAGCTTTGAAGACACGACCGCCGCGCTGAAGGGCTACACCGCCGTCAAGACCCCGGCCGACTTCTTCAAGCTCTATGCCGAAAACAGCAAGAAGGCGTTCGACGCCGCTGTTGCGCAGACCTCGAAGACCAGCGAACTCGTCGTCAAGCTGACGAACGACAGCTTCGCGCCGATCTCGAACCGCGTTTCGGTCATCACCTCGAAGATGAAGGCCGCCTAAGGCGCTTTCACCTTCCGTTGGCGCGGGCACCTTCCCCCTCCCTCCCCGCCTGCGCCGACACCCCAAGGCCGCTCGCTTCTTCAGGAAGCGGGCGGCTCTTGTTTTTGCGGGCCCCAACTCGCCGTGCTGGCGAACAAGAGGTTAAAATCCGCGCGCGCGCCCCTTGCGCTTCGACCGCGGCTTGCGATATTCCTGACCATGATGTTTCGAGTTTCCACCCTGTTTCCGCTCCGCGCGATGGCGGAGCCCAACAATGTCCGCGCAATGGCGGACAAGGACGATGGCGCGCCGGGCAGCCCCGGCGTCGGTATCGCGACGCGCACCCGCGCCAAGGCCAAAAAGCCCTCGATGTACAAGGTGCTGCTGCTCAATGACGATTATACGCCGATGGAATTCGTCGTGATGGTCCTCCAGCGCTTCTTCAACATGGATATCGAGCAGGCGACACAGGTGATGCTGCACGTCCACCAGCAGGGCGTCGGCGTGTGCGGCGTCTTCAGCTATGAGGTCGCCGAGACCAAGGTGAATCAGGTGATGGACGCCGCGCGGCAGAACCAGCACCCGCTGCAGTGCACGCTGGAAAAGGCCTGACGCCTATTCGGCTGCGGGCTTCTGCGCCGCGGCGAGCAATTCCGGCAATTCCGGGAACAACCGGCGATACAGGACGTCGGAAGCTGTGGTGTCGAGCAAGCGGATGTCAGCACCGACAAGCATACGTCCAAAATTCTGCCCGGCCGGACTGGAAATGAAAGCGCGTGTATCGGCCAGGTCGGTAGCCGACATTAGTTGACGATAAAGATTGGCCAGAGCCGCCCGTATATTGGACCGCTCCTCCAACCAGACAGCGTCCACCCTGGCCAGAATGGCGAGATGAAATGCGCGGCCAACCGCAGGGTCGCGCATTTCGGGATGCGCCGTCGCCAGCCACCCCCTCGCCTGGCTGGAAACGGCGAAACCGGTTCGATCCTGTAATTCTCTTTCGTCCAAGCCGACCAGTTCATCGGCCAGCGCATCGGCTTCGATAACCGCCGCCGGATCGGGCGTCGGCGGTGGCGGCGGGATCGCATGCGCCGACATGGCGAAAGCGAAGAGCGCGACAAGACTGACGAGTGATCGGCCGCGCATATTGGTCCCCCTTCATATCGAGCGGATAACGTATCAGAACGCGCCCCGTGGTCTACCCCGACCGGGCCGCCTGCTCGGCCTTCAGCGCGGGCGACGGCTCGCCCTTCAGATCGCCATAGCCCAGCGCCGCGCCGCACCCCGGACAGACCGTCGCCGTCCCGACATCGGTCCCGCACGCGCGATGGATATAGCGCATCGCCGGCCCGCCGCCGGTCTCGCCCTCGGCATAGGCCCAGCGCTCGGCCCAGCCGCGCATCGCATAGAGCACGCCGAACAAATCCTTGCCCTTGTCGGTCAGCCGGTATTCGCGGCGCGGCGGCTTGTCCTGATAGGCGTGGCGTTCGACGACGCCCTCCTTCTCCAGCAATTTGAGCCGTGCCGACACGAGTTGCGGCCCAAGCCCCGTGTTCGCCGCGATCGCCTCGAACCGCCGCCGCCCGAAGAACAGGTCGCGCAGGATCAACAGCACGGCGCGGTCACCGAGCAGTTCGGCCGACCGCCCGACGGGGCAGTAGGTATCCGAAAGATCCGTGCGCCTGGGCATGTCGCGTCCTTAGCCTCCTTCGACGGGGAACAGAAATCACTTGTCACTATGATTATCATAGTTACGATGCACAGCAAGAGGAGAGTCGCATGTCCAATCCTGCCGCCGTCATTATCGGAGCCGGCGATGCCACCGGCGGAGCGATCGCCCGCGCTTTCGCTGCCGAGGGGCTGACCGCCTGCGTCAACCGCCGCGCACGCAACGCCGACCAGCTCGAAGCGCTCGCGCAGTCGATCCGCGACGACGGCCATCGCGCGCGCGCCTTTCCCGGCGACGCGCGCGTCGAGGACGAAATGATCGCGCTGTTCGACGGGGTCGAGGCCGAGGTCGGCCCGGTCGAGGTCGCGGTGTTCAATATCGGGGCCAATGTGAACTTCCCGATCGCCGAAACGACGGTGCGCGTTTACACCAAGGTCTGGGAGATGGCGTGCCTCGGCGGCTTCCTGATGGGGCGCGAGGCGGCGAAGCGCATGAGCCCACGCGGCCGCGGCACGATCATCTTCACCGGCGCGACCGCTAGCCTTCGCGGCGGATCGGGTTTCTCGGCCTTTTCGGGTGCCAAGGGCGCGCTGCGGATGCTCGCGCAGTCGATGGCGCGCGAACTGGGGCCGCAGGGCATCCATGTTGCGCACACGATCATCGACGGCGCGATCGACACCGACTTCATCAAGGGCCGCCATCCCGATTTCGACCATGCGAAGGCACAGGATCTGATCCTGAACCCCGACGCCATCGCCGCCAATTATGTCATGCTCCACAAACAGCCGAAAAGCGCGTGGACCCACGAACTCGACCTCCGTCCCTGGGGAGAAAAATGGTGACCAAAAGCCTCGAACTCATCTTCGATTTCGGCAGCCCGAACGCCTATCTGTGCATGAAGGCGCTCCCCGAGCTGCTCGACCGCACCGGCGCCGACCTGATCATCACGCCATGCCTGCTTGGCGGCATCTTCAAGGCGACGGGCAACAAGGCGCCGATGATCCAGTACGCCGACGCACCCGCGAAGCTCGCCTATGAAAATCTCGAAATGCGGCGCTTCATCGAAAGGCACGGCCTCGCCAAATTCCGCCTCAACCCGCATTTCCCGGTCAACACGCTGGCGATCATGCGCGGCGCGATCGTCGCGGCAGACGAAGGCACGCTCGACGACTATGTCGACGCGGTGAACCGCGCGATGTGGGAAGAGGGGCTGCAGATGGACGATCCCGAAGTCATCGCGACCTTCCTGTCGGCGAACGGCTTCGACGGCCCCGCGCTGCTCGCGCGAACGCAGGAGCCCGGGATCAAGGCGAAGCTGGTCCAGAACACCGAAGCTGCAGTCGCGCGCGGGGTGTTCGGGATTCCGACCTTTTTCGTCGGCAGCGAGATGTTCTTCGGCAAGGATCGCCTTGCCCAGGTCGAGGAAGCGCTCGGCTGACGGGTCAGTTTGCCGCGGGGCGCCCCGCGACCCAGATTCCCGCCAGCACCAGCGCCAGCCCGGCGACATGGAACAGGTGCAGCGTTTCGCCGAGGAACAGCATCGCAAGCCCCGCGCCCATCAGAGGCATCACATTCATAAATTGCGCGGTCGCCGCCGATCCGATCAGCTCGACCCCGCGATTGAAGAAGAGATAGGCAAGAAACGACGGGAAGATCGACACATAGGCGATCGCCAGCGCGCTGCCCGTTTCCGGCACGATCCGCCGCCCCGATGCGAGCTCCATCAGATAGACCGGGGCGATCACGACCAGCCCGACCATGATCGACGCCGCGAGGAAGCTCAGCGGATGCACCGGTGGCCGTTTGCGCAGCAACACCGAATAGAGCGCCCAGAGCAAGACCGCGAAGGCGATGATCGCATCGCCGGCATTCAACCGCAGCGCGAGAAGCAGCGCGAGATCGCCGCGCGCGATCACGATCAGCACGCCCGCAAGCGACACCAGCACCCCCGCGACCTGCCGCGCGCTCGTCCGGTCGCGCATCACCAGCCCGCCGAGCATCAGGATCAGCGCGGGCTGCGCCGACTGGATGAGCATCGAATTGAGCGCGGTCGTCGTCTGCAACCCGCTATAGAGCAGGGTGTTGAAGGCGCCGATGCCGAGCGCGCCGAGGATCGCCATGACCGGCCAGTGCTGACGCAGCACGGGCCAGTCGCGCTTCAGATGCGGCCAGGCGAGCGGCAGCAGCAGCGCGAGCGCGAAGGTCCAGCGCCAGAAGGACAGCGCGGCGGGCGGCACCAGCTCGCGCGCGGCGCGCCCGACGATCGAATTGCCCGCCCAGAACAGCGCGGTCATCGAGAGCAACGGATAGGCCCGCGACCAGAGCGCCGCAGCCGGGCCGTCGTTTCGCATGATATTTCCGGCTCCCGCTGCGTCCCCGACCGTCCGTCATCCCGGCGCAGGCGGGGATGACGGGTCGGGATTAGCCCGACCTCAGGTAAAGTCGAGCTGGATGATGTCGCTGGGGGTCGCGCGGCAATACATCTCGACCTGCTTCGCGCCGTCGGGATAGGTCGCGGTCATCGTCGCGCGGATGCGCCAGCCGCCATTGCCCTGTTCGAGCGAGACCAGCTTGTCGTACGACAACCGCGTCCCGCCGGTGATGCCGATCTGGCGCGCCGCATCGTTCATGCAATTCTGCACCGATGGCCGCGCTGCGCTCGGCAGGCCGCTGAGGTTGGCGCTCAGCGTGGCCGGCCCCTTCGGCGGATGCGTCACCGCCGCTTCCTCCGTCCCGTCGGGCTTCTTCTTTTTCTTGCTCGTAAGCAGCGCGAGCAACCCGCCCGCGACGACGATGCCGCCGATGATCAGCCCGGTGCTCGGCCCTTTGTCCTTGTCCTTCGGGGGCTGCACACCGCGATAGCCATAGCCGAATTCGGCGCGGCACCCCTTGTCGACCCAGATATAATCCTCGGTATAGCCCCATTGGCGCCCGGCATTGCACTTGCCGGCGATCTTGCGCGTGAGCTCGACGCGGTTGTTCGTCCGGACATTGCACTGCTGATAACGATAGCTCCACGATTCGCAGTTCATTATGCCGGCAAAATCGTCGACCGGCTGCGGCAACGGGGTTGGATATCCGCCGTCGTTGGCATAGCCATAGCCGAATTCGGCGCGGCACCCGCCGGTCACCCAGATATGGTCGGCGCCATATCCCCAGCCGCGCCCGCGCGCGCAATCGCCGCCGAGAATGCGCTGGATTTCGACGCGATTGTCGGTCCGCACATAGCAGCGCTGCTCGCGATTGCCGCGCGATTCGCAGCGGATCGTTCCCGCATAGCCGGTATCAGGCCTCGGTGGCTGGATCTGGGGTCCGCCGGTCGGCGGCCAGGGCCGCGTCTGCGCGGCGACCGGAAGCGCCAACTGCGTTCCGACCAGCGAGAGCGACGTGATAATCGCGACGACAGGATTCCGCATGTCTTTCCCCTTTTTCGACAAATGCTTTTCCGTAAAACGCAGCCCTTATGCATTCCGTCTAAGCCGCCATGGTTTCACATTTCTGGCACCAACGCCACGAAGAAAGCAGGCGGCGCAAATGATGACTTAACCAGTCACCGGGCTTTCCTTGCCGCCTTTGATCGATTAGCTTTCGCGCCGGGTCGCGCCACCGCAACAGGGAGAGCCGGCACATGACGACATCGATCATCGACGGACGCGTCGAATCCGCCGAACTGCGGCGCGCGCGCGGCGGCTTGTCCGTCTTTCGGACCATCACCTTCCAGCCCGACCGCGGGCCGACGCGCACCATCCGGAACGCCGTCGTGAAACAGAATGTCGCCGACGAGTTGATCCCGGGCACGCGAGGCCGCTTCTATCTCTACAACACGTTCGACCAGAAGGGCGTTCACGGCGTCCGGACCCCGGACGGCCGCGAGACCTATGGCTTTGCCACGAACAACCAGAAGCTTTTCCTGCTGACGGGCGTCATTTCCGTCGTGTGGATCGCACTGCGGATCGCCGTCGACGGCGACGTCCCGGTGCTCGGCATATTGCTGCTCATCCTCGGCATTGTCGGCTATATCTTCATGGGCAAGGGCGAACGCGAGGCCGAGGCGCAGTTCGACGGCGACCGCGGCCATCGTTCCACATAGCCAGTCGGCTTGCGCGGTATCGCGCATGCGCTAAAGACAGCCGATGGATCAAATCGTCATTCGCGGCGGCCAGCGACTCAAGGGCCGTATTCCCATCTCCGGCGCCAAGAATGCGGCGCTCACCTTGCTGCCCTGCGCGCTGCTCACCGACGAGCCGCTGACGCTGCGCAACCTGCCGCGACTCGCCGACGTCGACGGCTTCGGGCACCTGCTCAACCAGCTCGGCTGTTCGACGACGATCGAAGGCTCGCGCCCCGAGGATTTCGGCCGCGTGATGACCGCGCGCACGACGACGCTGACCTCGACGGTCGCGCCCTATGACATCGTCCGCAAGATGCGCGCGTCGATCCTCGTGCTCGGCCCGCTGCTCGCACGCGCGGGCGAAGCGACGGTGTCGCTGCCCGGCGGCTGTGCGATCGGCAACCGCCCGATCGACCTCCACCTCAAAGCGCTCGAAGCCTTCGGCGCCGAAATCGAGCTCGCGTCGGGCTATGTGAAGGCCAGCGCGCCCGGCGGCGGGCGCCTGCCCGGCGGCAAGTTCACCTTCCCCGTCGTGTCGGTCGGTGCGACCGAAAATGCGCTGATGGCCGCGGTGCTTGCCAAGGGCACCTGCGTCCTCGAAAATGCGGCGCGCGAGCCCGAGATCGTTGACCTGTGCAACTGCCTCGTCGCGATGGGCGCGCATATCGACGGCATCGGCACTGAGACGCTGACTATCGAAGGCGTCGACCGCCTGCACGGCGCGACCTATCGCGTGATGGCCGACCGCATCGAAGCGGGCAGCTATGCCTGCGCCGCCGTCATTACCGAAGGCGATGTCGAACTGGTCGGCGCCAAGGCTGACGAGATGGAAGCGACGCTCGCCGCGCTCCGCCAGGCTGGGGCGACGGTCGAGGAGACCAAGGGCGGCATCCGCGTCGCGATGTCGGGCCGCGCCGAACCCGTCACCCTGTCGACCGCGCCGTACCCCGGATTCGCGACCGACATGCAGGCGCAGTTCATGGCGATGGCAACGCTCGGCAAGGGCGCGTCGCTGTTCACCGAAACCATTTTCGAGAACCGCTATATGCACGTCCCCGAACTCGCGCGCATGGGCTGCGACATCGATGTCCGCGGGCGCAGCGCAGTGGTGCGCGGGGTCGATCACCTCGTCGGCGCTCCGGTGATGGCGACCGACCTTCGCGCGTCGATGAGCCTGATCATCGCCGGCCTCGCGGCGCAGGGCACGACCGAGGTCAACCGCGTCTATCACCTCGACCGCGGTTACGAGCGGCTCGAAGAGAAGCTGCAGGCGGTCGGCGCCGATATCGAACGGATCAGCGCGGGGTAAGCCGCTCCGCGCGGCCATAGGGGCCGCGCACGTCGCGCTTGATCCAGTCGGCGAGCAATTTCAGATAGCCGTCGGTGATGCGCGTGACCTGACGCTCCCCGCTGGCGTCGGTGGTGAACTCCCACATGCCATGATCGGTCCGGGGAAAGAGATAGACGTCGACCGGCTTGCCTTGCTTCGCCAGCCCGAGCAGCGCGCCGCGCGTCGTCTCGATCGGCGCCTCGCGATCCTCGCCAGCGAGCACCCAGAGCAGCGGCGCGTCGAGCTTCTTGAGCGCCGCGACCGCGTCATAGTCCCAGATCAATTCGAGATTGTCGACGCGCGCGCGGCCGATCCGGCGGAGATCGTCGCTCGGCATCCGCGCGATCGCGCCGCTATATTCGCCCTCGATCTTCGCGGCCCACGGCTTGTCCTTCATCTCGGCGCGCACGGCGTCGAGCTTGTCATAGCCGGTGCGGAAATCGGAAAGCAGTAGCGCCGCAGTCGCCTGCGACAGGCGATTGACGAGCGCGACCGCATCGTCCCCCAGCCCCGCCGCGCGAACCTCTGATACCATCTGCTCGCGGTCTTCCTCGATCGGGGAGGCAACGAGCCCGAAACCGATGGCGACAAAATCAGCCTTCGTCCGCGTCGCCGCGAGCGGCGCAACCCAGCCCCCCTGACTGCCGCCGAAGAAGCCCGCGCGGCCATGACGCCCCGCGGCCATGCCGCGCGCCTGCCCCAGCGCATTCGCCGCATCCTCGGCGAGCAGTTCGAAATTCTGCGTATATTCGCCGTCGGACCCGCCGGTGCCGCGCTTGTCATAGACGAAGACCGAGATTCCCTGCGCCGCCATCGCATAGCCATAGACGCCGCCGATCGGCGAGGTGCGTTCGGAACCGTGCACCATGACGACAAGCGGACGCCCGGCATCGACGCCCGGCGGCTCGATCAGCACCCCGGTCATTTTTGTGCCGACGCTGTCGAACGTCGCCGGCGTCTCGCGAAAGGCGATCGGCGTCCAGTGCTTGCCACCGACAACGACATGGCCGGTTCCGCACGTTAGCGGCACGCCGGCATCGGTGGTCGCGCCGCGGCGGCCGTCGCGAAACAGATAGCGCAGGCCGGGAGCCGCCACCGCCGGTGACTTCACGAGCACGACGAAATCGCCGTCGGGGGCCGCGTAGGTTCCGGGCGCACAGACGGTCTGCGCGAGGGCCGGTGTTGCAGGAAGAGCGAGGAGAAGAGCGATGCCGCCGAGAAAATGTTTCATGTTGCTGTGTTATATGAACAACACAGCAATGGCAACTAGCTTTCAGGATCGACCGGCACCGACACCATATTGCCGCTGACCGACGGCCGTTCGGGTCGTTTCGCGACCGCGATCACCAGCCCGACCAGCGCGACGATACCGCCCGCTATCGACAGCGTCGCCCAGCGATAGCCCTCGAACGCGGTCGAAAAGCCCATCGCAATGATCGGGATCAGCACGCTCGACCAGGCCGCCTGCCCCGGCCCTACCGCGCGGATGATGTTGAAATAGAGCGGGAACGTCACCGCACTGGCGATAACGCCGAGGTAGAGCACGCCGCCGATGTAGGTCGCGGTTGGCTCGATCACCGGCGGTCCGGTGGTGATCCATGCATAGCTGCCGTCGGCCAGCGCGCCGAAGAGCATCGCCCAGGCGATCATCACCACCATCGACTGCGCCCGCGCGAGGCGCGTTCCCTGCATCACATTGGCGGTCGAAGCGCTCATCACCCCGGCGAGGGTCAGCGCGGTGCCGAGCAGCACTTCGCCCGCGCCCACCGCGGCGGCGCGATATTCGTGAAGGATCATCAGTCCGACGCCGACGATCGCAATCCCCGCCCCCGCGAGGAAGCGCGCTTCGAGCGGGGTCTTGAGGAATGCGCGCCCGAGCAGGGTATTGGGCACGATCAGCAGCGCGAACAGCACCGCGACAAGGCCCGAGGTGATATGCTGCTCGGCGCGGTAGACGAAATTGAAGTTGAAGGAGAACTGCGCGATCCCGAGCACGAGCGCAAAAAGCATCGCGCGCGGTGCGAGCAGCAGCGACTCACGACGCATCGCGGCAAAGGCGAACATCGCGATCGCCGCGACCGCAAAGCGATAGGTCACCGACCAGCTGGGCGGCACGACGCCGAGTTGCCCGGTGATGACAATCCAGGTCGATCCCCAGATCAGCGTCACCAGCATGAAGGGCAAGAGGACGCGCGGACTGAGGAGCGTGAGTGGCTGCTCGCTGCTCACAATGCGCCGATCGCGGCCGCCAGCGGTGCGACCGCCTCCGCATCCTGATCCCAGCTGACGACGAGGCGCGCCGCGCCCTCGCCCCAGTCGTAGAAATCGAATCCGGCGCCGCGCAGCTTCGCGGCTTCCTCGGCGGTCAGGCGCACGAACAGCTCATTCGCTTCGACCGGGTGCATCAACCGGCCACCGCACGCCGCCGCGAGCTTTGCCGCGCCCGCATTGGCCGCGCGCGCATTGGTGAGCCACAAATCATCCGTCAGCATCGCGCGGATCTGCGCCGCGACGAAGCGCCCCTTGCTGAGCAGATGCCCGCCGCGCTTCTTGAGCTCGCGGACCCCGGCCCCGCCACTGCCGCCGAAGAAAACGATCGCTTCGGCCATCATCGCGCCATTTTTGGTGAAACCGAACGACAGCGCATCGACCCCGGCGCGCCAGGTCACATCGGCGGGCGCACAGCCGAGGAAGGCGACGGCGTTGGCAAAGCGCGCGCCGTCCATATGGAGCTTCATAGCCGCGCCCTTCGCGATCTCGCTGATCGCGCCGATTTCCTGCGGGCGCCAGGCAAGGCCATATTCGGTCGCGTTGGTAATGCTGACCGCCGCGGGCTGGACCTGATGCACGTCGCTGCGGATCCCGGCGATGCGGGCCCTCAGCGCTTCGGTATCGATCTTCGCGCCGCGTCCGGGGAGCGGCATCAGCTTGGCGCCGCCCGAATAAAAGGTCGGCGCGCCGCATTCGTCGACCTCGATATGCGCTTCCTCATAGCAGAGGATACCCTGCCAGGGGCGCACGAAATGCGCGAGAATGATGCTGTTCGCCGCGGTTCCGGTCGGGATCCAGACGACCTCGCAATCCGTCTCGAACAGCTCCGAAAAGGCCGCGTCGAGCGACTGGCTGAGCGCATCGCCGTCATAGGCGGTGTCGACATGGTTGGCGGCTGCCAACGCGTCCATCACCACGGGGTGGACGGTTGCGGCATTGTCGGAGAAAAAGCGGGTCGCAGTCATGGACCGCGCCTTAGCGCAGGTGCAGGCCGCTGCTAAGCCTTCATTTTTGCTGTGGCCCGCCGGATACGTCTGCGACGTCGTCGGTCCCCGGTACGTGGCTGTAACCGATCAGCGATCGTCAAAACGGTATAATTTGCGCCGGAAGGTTCGCGAGCGCCGGACCAGATAGCGGCCGGGCATGATCAGGCGACTGCGAACGCCATGGTGGTCGATCCACAAGCCGGTACGCGGAATGACGATACGGCAGGGCTGCCATTCATAGTCCGCAGCGGGAAAGGCGTCGTCGTTCGGCATGGGACATCACGAAGCCTAGCGCCGCACGACCACCCCTTTCTTTCATATTTTCATCGATTTGGCAGGGAGCCAGCGCGCTCAGATTCCAAGACCGTCAGAGCAGTCGAACATCGAAGCAAGCTTTCCCCGGAAACTGGAGGTGTCAGAACCCACATCGACCAGTATCGCATCGCCGGTGGCCGTGGCGTCGAGGCGCTCGTGAAGTGCGATCGTCAGCGAGTCTTCGCTGAAGAGATCGCCGACGAAGCGATTGTGCGCCACGAAGCGAAGTCGCTGCGGCGAGGATTCGATCACGACCGCGCGCCACGCGGGGCCATAGCTCGACTTCGCCCACAGCTTCGCGCCGACCGGCAGCGCGCGCGTCGGCTTGCCGGTGACGACCGCGACATTGATCATCGTGCGATCGGCTTCGTTGAAAGCCTGCCGGATCTCGATCGAGCCGGTGCCGAAGCGCCCGATACATTCACCCGCGGTGCGGTTCGCATAGCCAAGGTCGGCGTAGCTGGCGTCGTTGAACGCGGGCGTCAGGCTGGCGGCCGCCAGCAAAAGGGAGAACATCGATCAGGCTCCTGTTGCGGCCGGATCCGTGCCCGGCCGCCTTACTGACCCTGTTTCGCGAGCAATTTCAAGCGCAAGGCGTTCAATTTGATGAAGCCCGCCGCATCCTTCTGGTCATAAGCGCCGGCATCGTCCTCGAAGGTGACATGGCGTTCGCTGTAGAGGCTGAGCGGCGACTTGCGGCCGACGACGCTGGCGTTGCCCTTGTAGAGCTTGAGGCGGACAGTGCCGGTGACGTTGGCCTGGCTGTGGTCGATCGCGGCCTGCAGCATCTCGCGCTCGGGCGCGAACCAGAAGCCGTTGTAGATGAGCTCGGCATATTTCGGCATCAGCTCGTCCTTGAGGTGCGCGGCGCCGCGGTCGAGGGTGATGCTTTCGATGCCGCGGTGCGCGCGGGCATAGATTTCGCCGCCCGGCGTTTCGTACATGCCGCGCGACTTCATGCCGACGAAGCGGTTCTCGACGAGGTCGAGACGGCCGATGCCATGCTTGCGGCCGAGGTCGTTCAATGCCGCGAGCAAGGTCGCGGGCGACAGCGCCTGACCGTTCAGCGCGACGCCGTCGCCGCGCTCGAAATCGATCGTGATATATTCGGGGGTGTCGGGGGCATCCTCGGGGTTCACCGTGCGCGAATAGACATAGTCCGGGGTCTCTTCCCACGGATCCTCGAGCACCTTGCCCTCCGACGAGGTGTGGAGCAGGTTCGCGTCGGTCGAGAAGGGGCTTTCGCCGCGCTTGTCCTTCGGCACCGGGATCTGGTTCTTTTCGGCAAAGTCGATCAGCGCGGTGCGGCTGGTCAGATCCCATTCGCGCCAGGGCGCGATGACCTTGATGTCAGGATTGAGCGCATAGGCGCTGAGTTCGAAACGAACCTGATCATTGCCCTTGCCCGTCGCACCGTGCGCGACCGCGTCGGCGCCGACTTCCCTGGCGATCTCGATCAGACGCTTCGAAATCAGCGGGCGCGCGATCGAGGTGCCGAGCAGATAATCGCCCTCGTAGCGCGCATTGGCGCGCATCATCGGGAAGACGAAGTCGCGGACAAATTCCTCGCGCACATCGTCGATATAGATATGCTCGGGCTTCACGCCCATCAGTTCGGCCTTGGCGCGCGCGGGCTCGATCTCTTCGCCCTGCCCGAGGTCGGCGGTAAAGGTGACGACCTCGCAGCCATAGGTGACCTGCAGCCACTTCAGGATGACGCTGGTATCGAGGCCGCCCGAATAGGCGAGGACGACGCGCTTGAAGGACTCGGACATGATGGCACCTTTGGCGAGGGAAAGACGCGGGCGCGGCTAGCAGTCCGCCGCCAAAGGTGCAACCGGCTTGGCCGTTTCAGCCCACGCGCGTCCAGTCCATGAACCAGCTGTCGTCCCATGTCTTGCCGCCGTCGCGCGAGGTGCCCTGGAACCAGCGGCAACTTCTCGGCGTGATCCGGTCCCATACGCCGCGATAGAGTTCAGCGCCTTGCGCGCCCTCCCCCTCGGACAGGAAGGTACCCGCGCCATCCTCGAACACCCCAAGCTGCCCCGGCACCGCGACGACACCCGATTTCGCGTTGACCCAATGGTCGGACCAGATCTTCTTCTCGACGTCGAGCAGGCGGAGGCCCATCCCCGAAAAGCCCCGCGCCGGAATGCGCAGTTCCTCGACGCTGGCGATTCCGCCGAGAATGCCGACGACGGTCGCCTCGCCGGGGAATTCGATCCACTTTTCGCCTTCGCGAAACCGGTTGTGAATCCGCCATTCGCCGGTGAGGAAATCGAAATCGCCGGGCTTGCCGACGGGGGCGGGATTGATCGCGGCCGAAACGGCGGCGGGGACGAGGCTGGACATGAGGGCTCCTGTGCTAAACGCGATGATGGTGCGGCGGTCGATGTCGGTCATGGGTCGCTCCCTTGGTGACCCGGTCCTGCTACGCCGCGCATCCTGACATTTGCTGTCAGTTATCTTCTGCTACAGCGAAAAAATGCGTGCGAGCCGCCTCCTCTCGATCCTGATCCTGCTGCAGCTGCGCCAGCGGCTCACCGCCGCCGATCTCGCCGCCGAATTCGAGGTGTCCGAACGCACCATCTATCGCGACATCGACGCGCTGTCGGCGGCGGGCGTACCCGTCTACGGCGACCGCGGCCCGGGCGGCGGATTCCAGTTGCTCGACGGCTATCGCACGCGGCTGACCGGCCTGTCGGCGGGCGAGGCGGAGGTCGCGACGATGATCGGCCTGCCCGGTCCCGCCGCCGAACTCGGGCTCGGCGCAGCGACCAGCGCAGCACGCGGCAAGCTGCTCGCCGCAATTCCGGGCGGCGGCGGGGTGGTCGCCGACCGGATGGCGGCGCGCTTCCACCTCGATCCCGTCAATTGGTACCGGAGCCGCGAAAGCCTCCCCGCGCTCCCGGCGATCGCCCGCGCGGTGCTCGATCAGCGCCAGCTCGCGATGCGTTACGAAAGCTGGCAGGGGCTGCGCGACTGGACGGTCGAGCCGCTCGGCCTCGTGATGAAGGCGGGCACCTGGTACCTCGCGGCCCGCGGCGCCCAAAAGATACGGGTCTTTCGCGTTTCGAACATCCACGCACCCGAAGCCCGCGACGCGACGTTCGACTGGCCGAAGGATTTCCACCTGCCGACATGGTGGCAGGCCGAACAGGCCCGTTTCGAGGCCGAACTGTTCGCGACCGCCGCAACCGTCCGCGCCTCGCCCGAGGGCTGCAAGCGGCTCGCGCAACAATCGCCGCGCGGTGCGGAGGCGGTTGCGACCGCAGGCGCGCGCGACGGAAACGGCTGGTGCGAAATGACCCTGATGGTCGAGGACAGCGACCATGGCGCGCGCGAGATGATAGCGCTCGGCGCCGAGGTCGAAGTGATCGCACCTGACAGTTTTCGCGGCCGTATCGGCACGCTCGCGCGCGCGATTGCGGTCCTGCACCGCTGATTGATTCGCCCCGCCGGCACGTTATTCTGACGGCAGGGAGAGCGTCATGGCCAGCGACGAAATCAAGACCAAAGCGACCGGAGCCGGGGTCGGCGATTTCATCGCCGCGGTCCCCGACGCGCGCCGCCGGGACGAAGCCGCGCTGATCGACGCGATGCATCGCCGCGTCACCGGTCTCGACCCGAAAATGTGGGGGCCGTCGATCATCGGTTATGGCAGCTATGACTATGTCTATGACAGCGGCCGGTCGGGAACGATGTGCCGTGCCGGGTTCAGCCCGCGCAAGGCCGCGATGACGCTCTATCTGATGGGCCATTATCTCGACCGTCAGCCCGAAGCCGACGCGCTGCTCGCGAGGCTCGGCAAATACAGGAACGGCAAGTCGTGCCTTTACATCAACAAGCTTGCCGACGTGGACTTGGAAGTGCTCGAACAGCTCATCGTGCTGAGCTGGGATGTCATGAACGAAAGATACCCCGGCTGAGGCACGCTACGGCAGAACCTGCCTCAGATCGTTGAGGCTGCGCACAGCGCGCGGGCGGTTCGCCTTGCTCGACATCACGACGCTGCCGATCAACAACAAGGCGCTGAAACCCCAGAGGATGCCGGCAAAAATCCTGTCCTGCGTTTCGATCGGCCGGAGAAGGCCTTGCAGCGTGTCATAGCCGACATAGCTCAGGAACCCGGCCAGCACGACCATCAGCAGCGCATATAGTGCCGATTCCCAGCCTTGCAGCCCGCGCTCGACGCGGTCGAAACGCCCGATCCGTTTCATCTCTTCTGCGAGGTGCACGACAAGGCGGCCGTAAATCAGCGTTCCGCCCGACATCGGGCGCAGGACCAGCTTTCGTTCGCCGTCGCGCCAGATCATGCAGCGATGGAAATCGCGCGCGCGGGTTTTGCCCTGATCGACCGCAGCACGAATGCAACGAATGTCCGCGAGCGGAATTTCGGCGCGGCCGCGCCGCGAACCGGTCAGGATCAACAGCGGCGCCGCGTCGCCGACAATCCGTGCCTCGACCCGTAGCCCTTTCAGCCCCGCGCGGCGCAGCGACCAGCAATTGCCCAGCGGGTAGATGCTGAACTCGTCGCGTTTGTCCCAGTCGGCGTCGTCCATTCGCCCCCTCCTTCACGGCCCGCGCCCTGACCGAACTCCGCCGCGCCCGCTATGCCGGCCGTCACACGCCGCGTGCGCCGAATGCGCGCTCGGCGTCCGCAAGATAGTCGCGTGTCAGCGGCAGCGCATGGCGGCTGCGCGCGAACTGGATCTGGTAATTGCCCATCCCGCCGCTTTCGAACGCCGACGTCGCGCCCGCGAGGTAGAAGGTCCACATGCGAAAGAAGCGCTCGCCCATCATCCGGGTGATCTCCGCCTCATGCGCAAAAGTCCGGGCGTACCATTGACGCAAGGTCAGCGCATAATGGAGGCGCCATGTCTCGACGTCGGTGGCGATCAGCCGGCTCTTCTCGCTCGCCGCCAGCGTCTCGCTGAGCGCGGGGATATAGCCGCCGGGAAAGATATATTTGCGCGTGAAGGCGTCGGTCGACCCCGGCCTCCCGAAACGCCCGATCGTATGGAGCAGCATCACCCCGTCGGCGGTCATCAGGTTGGCGCAGGCGCGAAAGAAGGTCTCAAAATTGGGCGCACCGACATGCTCGAACATGCCGACCGACACGATGCGGTCGAAGCCCCCCACCTCGCGCGCGGCGAGGTCGCGATAGTCGATCAGCTCGAAAGTCACGCGGTCGGCGACCCCCGCCGCTGCGGCGCGCTCGCGCGCCAGCGCGAGTTGCTGCTCGGACAGCGTGATCCCCAGCACCTCGACCTTTTCGAGTTTCGCGAGCGTGATCGCCATCCCGCCCCAGCCGCAGCCGATGTCGAGAATGCGCTGCCCCGGAGCGAGCGCCAGTTTCGCGGCGATATGCACCTTCTTCGCCACCTGCGCTTCCTCCAGCGTCATCCCCGGCCGCGACCAGTAAGCGCAGCTATATTGCATGTCGGCGTCGAGGAAGAGGCGGTAGAGGTCGTTGCCGATGTCGTAATGATGCCGGACGTTGGCGCGCGACCGGCGCTGGCGGTTGATCGAGCCGATCCGCGTCTTCGCCCATTCGGCGCGCCGTCCCAGCCATGTCTTGTCGTGCAGCCGCGCCCCGCGATCCCACGGCGTGTTCATGCGGATGAGGCCGATGAGGTCCATAATGTCCCCCTCGGCCAGCTCCATCTCGCCATCCATGAACGCCTCGGCGGCGCCGAGGCGCGGGTCGAGGACGATGCGGCGCATTCCCCGGCGGCTGGTGAAGCGGATGGTGACGTCGGGGAAACCGGCCGCCGGATGCCCGAACTCTTCGCGCGAACCATCGGGCGCGACGACGGCCAGCCGTCCCTGATGAATGATCCGGGAGAGAAACGGACGCAAGATCGACATTTTACGAACCGAACAACCGGCACGCGAAAAGGTTGCGATCAGATGCCCGCATACCATTCATAATCGATGCGATCCTCCCAATAACCGCCCTTGCCCGCGCCGATCGCATCGAGGCTGGCGACCGCCTCTATATTGGTAAGATATTTGGCGTGCTTGTAGCCGAGCTGGCGCTCGATCCGTAGGCGCAGCGGCGCACCGTTCGCGATCGGCAGCACCGCATTGTTGAGCGCCCACGCCATGATCGTCTGCGGGTGCAGCGCGTCGACCATGTCGCAGCTTTCATAATAAAGAGCGTCGCCGATCCGGTCGGCACAGCGAAAAACGATGTAGCGCGCGCTGTCCTTCACCCCCGCCGCGGCGAGAATGCGGCGGAGCTGCGGCCCGGTCCATTGCCCGATCGCGCTCCATCCCTCGACACAATCGTGCCGTGTGATCTGGGTGCGTTGCGGCATCGCGCGAATGTCGGCCAGCGACAGCGACAGCGGCCGTGCGACAAGGCCGGTCACCTTGACACGCCAGTCGGCAAAGCCGCTCGCCGCGTGCGCCGCATAGGCGGCGCCGGGCGGCAGCTTCGTCCCGTTCGAGCGAAAGGTCGGCGACAGGTCGGCGCGCGTGAATTCGCGCGCAAGGGCATCGCGGTCCATCAGCACGCGCTGGCTCGCGCGGTTCATCTCCTCGCCCATCGTCAGGATCTTGCGCACCGCCGGCGCCTCGTTGATCGCGTCGCAGCCGGACAGCAGCGGCAGCGCCCCGGCGGCAGCGACCAGTCCGCCGGCGCGGGCGATCAACCGGCGGCGCGGAAGGATGAGTTCGCTCATCGTCCGGCACTCGGTTCGGGCGGAAGGCGGAACCAGCCGGTGATCATCGAGCGGACCTCGTTCACCGGCCCGGCGAGCAGCACCATGGCGAGATGGACAACAAAGAAAGCGACCAGCGCCCAGGCGGCGAGGAAATGGATCGAGCGCGCCGACTGGCGCCCGCCGAACAGATCGAGCAACCAGGGCGCCGACGCGTTCATCCCCGGCGACATGGTGAGGCCGGTCGCAATCATCAGCGGCAGCAGGACAAAGATGACGCCGATGTAGCTCAGCTTCTGAAGGATATGATAGCGCGCCGCGGCTGCGCCCTTCGGAAACCGCAGCCGCGCATGATCCTTCACATCGCGCCAGATATGGCGCGGTGCCCATTCGGCGCGGCGGACATACAGATCGCGTTTCAAATGCCCGCAGAGCAGGCTCCACAGCATGTAGAGCGTCAGGCTGATCGCGAGCACCCATGCGAACAGGAGGTGCCAGCGGCGCCCGTCGGCGAGGCTGTAGGTCGTCGGAATCGTCGCCCAGCCGGGAAACGCCCATGTTTGCTCGACACCCTCGGCATCGGTCCAGCGACCGAGCACACCGGTCGTCTCGATCCGCGTTTCGCCGATGCGCACGAAGCCCGTTTTCGGCGTCGAGCCCACCGCGAGCCAGGCATAATCGGGGTTCGCGCCATATTGCCCCCAATAGAGGCGCGGGTGCGCGTTGAAGATCATCAACCCGCTCATCAGCAGGATCAGCAGGGTCAGGGCATTGACCCAGTGCCAGATGCGCGCCGGCAACCGGTGGCGATAGACGCGGATCGGCGATGCGCCTTCCGAAGGAGCGACGGGAGTTTCAGCCTTGGCCATGGTCCCGGTTCGCTCCTTCGCCCCGTCCGGTTACGCGACGACCTTTGCCGCATATTCCTCGCGATACTGGCTCCGCAAGCTGACCTTGTCGATCTTTTCGCTGCCGAGCTTGGGCAGCGCATCGTTCGACATCCAGATCTGGCACGGGACCTTGTAGGGCGCGAGCCGCGCGGCAAGGAACGCGATCAGATCGTCGGCGGTCACGCTGCTGCCCGGCTTCATCCATGCGACCGCGCCGACGCATTCGCCGAGCCGCTCGTCGGGCAGGCCGAACACCGCGCATTCGTTCGTGTCGGGATGCTCGTAGATCGCCGCTTCGACTTCCTGGCAGCTGATATTCTCGCCGCCGCGGATGATGATGTCCTTCTTGCGGTCGACGATGAACAGATAGCCGTCCTCGTCGAGATAGCCGAGGTCGCCCGAACGGAAATAGCCATTGTCGAAGAACGCCGCCTTCGTCGCCGCCTCATTGTTCCAATAGCCTTCGAAATTGCACACCGAACGGATGCACACTTCGCCGACCCCGCCCTGCGCTACCGGATTGCCGTCGTCGTCGAGGATCGCGAGATCGACGAGCGGCTTCGACGCCGGGCCGGTCGACATCGGCTTGGCGAGGTAATTTTCGTTGATGATACCGCAGCCGACCGCGTTGGTTTCGGTGAGGCCATAGCCGAGCAGCGGCTTGCCCTCGCCCATCTCGGTCGCGAGGCGCTTCACATGCTCGGGCGGACGCGGCGCGCCGCCGCCGGCGTAGCTCTTGCACGTCGACAGGTCGTAATTCTGGCGGTTCGGGTGGACGAGAATTTCATAGCTCATCAGCGGCACGCCGACGAAATAATTGACCTGCTCGTCCTGAATCAGCCGCATCGCCTCTTCGGCATTCCATTTCGGCATCAGCACCAGTTTGCGGCCGAGCGCGAAGCTTTGCAGGAACACCGGAACTTCGGCGGTGACGTGGAACAGCGGGGTGCAGATCAAGGTCGCGGGCTGGATGTCCGACATTTGCCCGTCTTCGGTCAGCAGATGCACGATGCTCGCGGTCTGGGTGACATAGTTGAAGATCGCCTGGCAGATCGCTTCGTGGCGCGAATAGGCACCCTTCGACTGGCCAGTCGAACCCGAAGTGAAAAGGATGGTCGCGAGGTCCTGTCCCGTGAGGCGCGGAAGTTCGGTCTCCGCACTACCGCCCGCGCCGGTGATCGGCGCAATCGCGCGATCGATCGGCTGCGCGATGTCGAGCGTGATGACCTTCGCGCCGTGCTGCACCCCCGGCTCTTCGAGCCGCGCCGCGCGCTGGACGTCGGCGATGACAAGCCTGGCCTCGGCGTCGTCGATCCCCGCGGCCAGCTCGCCGCCCTGCCACCAGCCGTTGAGCAGGGTGGCGCAGCCACCAGCCATCAGGATGCCGATATAGGTGACGCACCAGGCATTGGCGTTGCGCATCGCGAGCCCGACGCGGTCGCCGCGCTGGACGCCGTGACCTTCGATCAGCCCCGCCGCGACCTGCCGCGCCGCGCCATAGACCTGCTTGAACGACAGCCGCTCGTCGCCTTCGACGAGGAAGGTCGCATCGCCATGCATCGCCGCAAAAAATGCGACATAATCGGAAAGATTGGTCGGCGCGTTGGTGATGAAGGGCAACTGCTGACCGAAGCGTTCGACGGACCCGAGCTGGATCGGCCCACCCGGACCGGTGATCAGATTAAACGCGGCTTCCAGGCGCAAATCGAGCGCTGATGGCATCTTGCATCTCTCCTCTTGGTCTCGCTCGCCTAACCCCTTATGGGGAGGCCTCTCCTGGGGAAGGACCGCGCGACTATATGTTTCTTTTTGCAACCTTAGCCGAAGCAACGCAATATGTGAACTTCCACGATCTCATGGGTGAGAACTCCGAGATCGCGTTCAGCGTCTTCGGGCTGCCGATCCGCTGGTATGCGCTCGCCTATCTCGCGGGAATTTTCGTCGGTTACTGGTATTTGCTGAAGCTGATCGCGCAGCCGGGTGCCCCGATGGCGCGGCGCCATGCCGACGACATGATCTTCTATGCGATGCTCGGGATCATCCTCGGCGGCCGCCTTGGCTATGTGCTCTTCTATAACCTCGGCAACTATCTCAATAAGCCGCTCGAAATCTTCAAACTGTGGGACGGCGGCATGTCGCTCCACGGCGGCGTGATCGGCGTGCTGATCGCGATCTGGTATGTGACGAAGAAGGAAAAACTCAGCTTCCTGCGCTTTTGCGATTATGTCGCGTGCGTCGTCCCCTTCGGCCTTTTCTTCGGGCGCCTCGCCAATTTCGTGAACGGCGAGCTGTGGGGCCGCGTGACGACCGTACCCTGGGCGATCATCTTTCCCGATAGCGGATCGGACCTGCCGCGCCACCCTAGTCAGCTTTACGAAGCCGGGCTCGAAGGCCTGTTGATGATGGCGATCCTCGCCTTTTTCTTCTGGCGCACCGACGCGCGCTACAAGCCCGGTTTCCTGTTCGGCATGGCAGCGATCATCTACGGTCTCAGCCGCTTTGCGGTCGAGTTCGTGCGCGAACCCGATGTCCAGCTCGGCACGCTGTCGTGGGGGCTGACGATGGGCCAGACGCTCACCGTGCCGATGCTGCTGATCGGCGTCTGGCTCGTCGCCACCGCGAAGGGCCGCCGCAAGCGGATCGAGCCGGTGGCCGGACTCGACAGCGTTGCGTGACGGATTGCCGAACCCCGAGCAGCTGATAAGCGAAATCGCGACGGCGCGGGCGACGACGATCGCCGATTATATGGCGGCGGCGAACGGCCATTATTACGCGACGCGCGACCCGCTCGGCGCCGCAGGCGATTTTACGACGGCGCCCGAAATCAGCCAGATGTTCGGCGAGATGGTCGGCGTCTGGATCGCCGACCTGTGGTCGCGCGCGGGCAGCCCGGCGTTTCGTTACGTCGAGCTCGGCCCCGGCCGCGGCACACTCGCTGCGGATGCGCTGCGGGTTATGGCGCGCTTCGGTTGCACGCCCGCCGGCATCGACCTCGTCGAAACGAGCCCGACGCTGCGTGCCGCCCAGCTTGCGCGCATACCCAACGCCGAACATCATGACGAGATCGACGCGCTGCCCGACGACGCGCCGCTGATCATCGTCGCGAACGAATTTTTCGACGCGCTGCCGATCCATCAATATGTGCGCACCATCGATGGCTGGCGCGAGCGGATGGTCGAACGCCAGGGCGGCGCACTGGCGCCGGTCGCGAACGACACCCCCGCCGACGACGCCGTACCGGCCGTTCTGCGTGACAAGCCCGAAGGGACGATCGTCGAAACCGCGCCGGTCGCGGCGGCGATCATGCAGCGCTGCGCCTTCCGTCTCGCGCGGCAGGGGGGCGCGATGCTCGCGATCGACTATGGTTATGGCGGCCCCGCCGCGGGCGACACGTTGCAGGCAGTGAAGGCGCACCGGTTCGTCGATCCCTTTGCCAACCCCGGCGAGGTCGACCTGACCGCGCATGTCGATTTCACCGCGCTAGCCGCATCGGCGCGATCCGCCGCCGTACCGGCGAGCCCGCTGACGACGCAGGGCGACTGGCTGCAACGGCTCGGTGTCGACGCGCGGTTGCAATCGCTCGCCGCCGCCGCACCGGCCCGCGCCGACGAACTGAAGGGGCAGCGCGACCGTCTGGTCGAGCCCCGCGAGATGGGCGATTTGTTCAAGGTGATGGCCTTCACCGCGCCGGGCTGGCCCGCACCCGCAGGATTTACAGGAGACACCGCATGACCGCCGTCCAACTGGCCACGCCGGACGATGCCGAGGCGATCGCCGCCTTTGCCGAAGAGTCCTTCACGCATACCTTCGGTCATATCTATGATCCGGCCGATCTTGCGCTTTTCCTGTCGAGCTGGAACCCGCCCGACCGCGTGCGCGCGCAGATCACAAGCGACGATCATGACATCGCACTGGTGCGCGGCGACGCGGGCGCGATCCTTGGCTATATCAAGATGGGCCCGCTCGACTTCGACCTGCCCGAGGACCAGCCGACCGACAATGCCGCCGAACTGCACCAGCTCTACGTCGCCGAAGCCGCGAAGGGCACCGGCGTCGCGGCGGCGCTGATGGACTGGGGTATCGGCTGGGCGCGCGAGCGCGCCGCCATCCTCTATCTCTCGGTCTTTACCGAAAACGACCGCGCGCAGGCCTTTTATCGCCGCTATGGCTTCACCGACGTCGGCCGCAACGCCTTTCGCGTCGGCAACCATATCGACGAGGATCGTTTCTTCAGGCTCGACCTGTGACGGCGCCGTTCGTCACCGCACCGTCGCTGGACGGCATCGCGCACGGCTTCTTCGGTCGCCGCGGCGGCGTGTCGGCGGGCGAACTTGCCTCGCTCAACTGCGGTCTCGGCTCGAATGACGACCCCGCGCTGATTGCTGAAAACCGGCGGCGCGTCGCCGATGCGGTGCTTCCGGGCGCGGCGCTGACCGGCGTTTATCAGGTCCATGGCCATCGCTGTGTCATCGTCGATCGCGACACCGACCTGGGCGCGCGGCCGGAGGCCGACGCACTCGCGACGCGGACGCCGGGCACCTTGCTCGGCATCTTGACCGCCGATTGCGTGCCGGTCCTGTTCGCCGATGCCGAAGCCGGCGTCGTCGGCGCGGCCCATGCGGGCTGGAAGGGCGCGCTTGCCGGGGTCACCGACGCGACGCTCGACGCGATGGAAAGCCTTGGCGCGCGCCGCACCGATATCGCCGTCGCGATCGGCCCGTGCATCGCCCGCGCCTCCTACGAAGTCGACGAGGCGTTCGTCGAGCGCTTCCTCGCGGACGATCCCGCGAACGAGCGCTTCTTCGCCGCGGGCAAGCCCGGCCACGCGATGTTCGACATCGCCGCCTATGTCGCCGCACGGCTCGCCGCGGCGGGCGTGACGCGAATTGCCATCGGCGGGCAGGACACCTATGCCGAGGGGCAAGACTATTTCAGCTATCGCCGCGCGTGCCACAAAGGAGAAAATTCCTATGGCCGCCAATTGTCGGTGATCGGCCTCAAATAGCGCACAAAAGGGGGACGGAATGAAGGCGCTCGCGATACCGCGCAAACGGCTGGTTTCGATTGTCGGCGGATCGATGGGCAACCTCGTCGAATGGTACGACTGGTTCGCCTATGCCGCCTTCGCCATCTATTTCGCTCCGGTCTTTTTCCCGCAGGCCGACCCGACCGCACAGCTTCTGAACTCGGCGGCGATCTTTGCCGTCGGCTTCGTGATGCGCCCGATCGGCGCGTGGGTGATGGGACGCTTCGCCGACACGCGCGGGCGCAAGGCGGGGCTGTCGCTGTCGGTCGCGCTGATGTTCAGCGGATCGATGCTGATCGCGGTCGCGCCGACCTACGCGGCCGCCGGGCTGCTCGGCCCCGCGACCTTGCTCATCGCGCGCATGTTGCAGGGCCTGTCACTCGGCGGCGAATATGGTGCGAGCGCGACCTATCTGTCCGAAATGGCGCCCAGGGAGAATCGCGGCTTCTGGGCGAGCTTCCAATATATGACGCTGTGCGGCGGCCAGCTTTGCGCGATCTTTGTCGCGGTGGTGCTGCAATTCTTCCTGACCGAGGCCGAACTCACCGCATGGGGGTGGCGCATTCCCTTCGTGATCGGCGCGCTGCTCGCGCTCGGCGTCTATCTGCTTCGCCGCAATCTTGCCGAAACGCCGTCGTTCGAGAATCAGGCGGTCGACCGCCCGGTATCGACCGCCAAACTGTTGTGGCAAGAGCATCGCCGCGAAAGCATTCTCGTCGGCATGTTGTCGGCGGGCGGCGGGCTCGCGGCCTATACCTACACCAGCTACATGCAGAAATTCCTGTTCAATACGGTGGGCTTCGACAAGGCGACCGCGACCTATATCATCGCCGCCGCGCTGCTGTGGTTCACCGCGATGCAGCCGGTGTTCGGCGCGCTTGCCGACCGGTTCGGACGCAAGCCGATGCTGCTGCTGTTCGGGATCGGCGGCGCGATTGTCGCGGTGCCGACCTTCATGACGCTGGAGACCGTCACCTCGCCCTATGTCGCCACCCTGCTCATCATGATCCCGCTCACGCTGCAAAGCGGCTACAGCGCGAACAATGCGCTGGTGAAGGCCGAACTCTTCCCCGCGCATATTCGCGGGCTCGGCGTCGCGCTGCCCTACGCGATCGGCAACGCGATTTTCGCGGGCACGCTCGAAATGGTCGCGCTGGCGCTGAAGGACGCGGGGATCGAGCGCGTTTTCTATTTCTACGTCGCGTTCGTCATCGCGATGGCCGGTGTCGCGACGCTGTTGCTTCCCGAAACGAAAGAGCGCAGCCTGATTACCGAGGATTAGGGTCGGCATGTCGCGCAATATAGTTTCAAACGAAACCGGCGTGCTGTAGAGGGCCCCAACACCTCAAGGAGCATCCCCATGGCCATGCGCGGCAAACCCAAGAACAACACCCGGAAAATCGGCGATCGCGACCTCAGCCCCGCCACGCTGATGATGGGACTCGGCTATGACCCGACGCTGTCCGAAGGTTCGCTGAAGCCGCCGATCTTCCTTACCTCGACCTTCGCGTTCGAAAGCGCGGCGGCGGGCAAGCGCTTTTTCGAACATATCACCGGCAAGCGCGAGGGCCCCGCCGACGGCCTCGTCTATTCGCGCTTCAACGGCCCGAACCAGGAAATTCTGGAGGACCGCCTCGCGGTCTGGGACGGCGCCGACGACAGCCTCGTCTTTTCGAGCGGTATGTCGGCGATCGCGACCCTGCTCCTCGCGCTCGTCGGGCAGAATGACGTGATCGTCCACTCTGGCCCGCTCTATGCCGCGACCGAAACGCTGATCGCGCGCATCCTGTCGCGCTTCGGCGTCAGCTTCGTCGACTTCCCCGCGGGCGCGACGCGCGAGGAAATCGATGCCATTCTCGTCCGCGCGCAGGCGCTTGCCGACGAAAAGGGCGGCAAGGTCGCGCTGGTCTATCTCGAAAGTCCGGCGAACCCGACCAACGCGCTCGTCGATGTCGAAGCGGTCCGCGCTGCACGCGACGCCGCCTTCCCCGGCGAGCAAAAACCTGCGATCGCGATCGACAACACTTTCCTCGGCCCGCTGTGGCAAAAGCCGCTCCGCCAGGGCGCCGAACTGATCGTCTACAGCCTGACCAAATATGCCGGCGGGCATTCGGATCTCGTCGCGGGCGGCGTGTCGGGTGACCAGCACCTGCTCAACCTGATCCGCCCGATGCGCAACACGATCGGCACGATCTGCGACCCCAATACCGCGTGGATGCTGCTCCGCAGCCTCGAAACGCTCGAACTGCGGATGAGCCGCGCGGGCGAGAATGCCCTCAAGGTCTGCACTTTCCTTCGTGATCATCCCAAGGTCGACGGACTCGGCTATCTCGGCTTCATCAGCGATCCGCGCCAGAAGGACATCTTCGACCGCCATTGCACGGGCGCCGGGTCGACCTTCTCGCTGTTCATCAAGGGCGGCGAGGAAGAGAGCTTCCGCTTCCTCGACGCGCTGAAGATCGCCAAGCTCGCGGTCAGCCTCGGCGGCACCGAGACGCTGGCAAGCCATCCGGCGGCGATGACACACCTGTCGGTCCCCGAAGAGCGCAAGAAGGCGCTCGGCATCACCGACAATCTCGTCCGCGTATCGATCGGTATCGAAGATCCCGACGATCTGATCGCCGACTTCGCGCAGGCGCTCGACGCGGTCTAACGACTGCGGCGCGCGCGCCAGTCGACGACCTGCCACCCCATCTTTGGCGCGAGCAGCTTCAGCTTGCGCGATGGGGTGGTGGCGACCGCCTCGTCGGCAAAATGCAGCATCGGATGGTCGGAGACATGGTCCGAATAGGCGCGGATATGCGTGCTATCGCGCGTAATATCATTCGCCGTCATCCAGCCGTCGATCCGCACGAACTTCGCCTCGCCATAGCAATTGTCGCCCGCGAGGCGCGCATGGATATGATCGGCGCCATCGGGTTCGTCGAGCTGCGTTGCGAGCACATCGTCCATGCCGAGCCGTTCCGCGATCGCGTCGACATAGAGGTGAAAGGATGCGGTCGCGAGGAGCAGCCGGTATCCCGCTTCGCGGTCGGCGGCGATCTGTTCGAGCGCGGCGGGATGCAGCCCGCGCGCCACCACCTTGTCGGCATAGCTTTCGGCCAGCGGCGCGATTTCGGTCCGGCGGAAGCGCTTGCCGACGAGCAGCCTCAGGTTGATCGCCTTCAACCGCGACCGGTCGATCAGGCGCAGCGAATAAGCCGCACCGGCAAGTCCAACGAGCGGTAAAAGCAGCAATCGCCATTGCTGGCGCCGCCGCGCAACATGCATGAGGAAACCGCTGTAAGTCCCTGAACGCGTTATTGTCCGGTCCATGTCGTACATGGCGACGCGATGAACATAGTCGGGGATCGTCGTGGCGAGCGGCTCTTCCATGTCCCACCCATAGTGTGACCGCGCGACGTGGCCAAGACCCGCGATATCGGCCCATGGATTCGCTTGCCGTCACGGGGCAAATAATACAATGTCCTCCGCACGATGGTGGCCCGGGCGGATTTCGAACATAGCGACGGTGCCGACGGCGCCGAAGTTCGCTTCACCGGCCGACTGACGCTGGCGCGTCTGGGCGATGTCCCCGCGCGGCTCGACGCCCTCGGTCCGATCGCGACGCTCGACCTGTCGGCCCTCGAACGCATCGATACGGTGGGCGCGTGGATCGTGACGCGCACCGTCAATGAACATGGCTCCAGGGTCATCGGCGCGAGCGACGAGGCGCAGCGCCTGCTGGACGCGCTGGCGAGCGACAAGAGCGAATATCGCGTCCACCGCGACCGCCGCCCGATGTGGGCACGCATGCTCGAACAGGTCGGCACCGCCAGCGTCGCGATCTGGCACGAATTGCTTGGTATTGTGGGATTTTTCGGCGCGATGATCGTCGCGCTCGGCATCCAGATTCGCGCGCGCCGCCGCCTCCGCTGGAACGCGGTCGTCACGCGATTCCAGGCGGTCGGCGTCGACGCGCTCCCGATCATCGGCCTGATGAGTTTCCTGATCGGGATCGTCATCGCGCAGCAGGGCGCGGTGCAGCTCGAACAATTCGGGCTGGAGGTGTTCACGATCAACCTCGTCGGCCGCGCCTCGATCCGCGAACTCGGATTGCTGATGACCGCCATCATGGTCGCCGGCCGCTCGGGGTCTGCCTTTGCGGCGCAGATCGGCACGATGAAGCTGACCGAAGAGGTCGATGCGATGCGCACGATCGGCGTGTCGCCGATGGAGGCGATCGTGCTGCCGCGCGTCGCCGCATCGACGATCACCATGCCGCTGCTCGGTTTCTACGCCAGCCTGTGCGCGATCGCCGGCGGCGGCGTCTTCTGCTGGATCGGGCTCGACATCCCGCCGCTCACCTATATCCAGCGGCTGCGCGAAATCATCCCGATGACCGATTTCTGGATCATGCTGATCAAGGCGCCCGTGTTCGGCATCCTGATCGGCGTGACCGGATGTTACGAAGGCATGCAGGTTCGCCAGAACGCCGAAGAAGTCGGCAAGCGGACGACGTCGGCGGTGGTCGCCGCGATCTTCCTCGTCATCGTCCTCGACGCGATGTTCGCCGTCTTCTTCTCGTCGCTGGGATGGAATTGATGAGCGAAGAAATCGAACAGGAAATCAAGGAAGAGCTCGCCGCAGCCGATGCGGTGCGACCCGAAAAGTTCGACGAGGCGATCTGCATTCGCGGCCTTCGCAACCAGTTCGGCGACGCGGTGATCCACGACGGCCTCGACCTCACCGTCCGTTCGGGCGAGATCCTCGGCGTCGTCGGCGGATCGGGCACCGGCAAGTCGGTGCTGATGCGCTCGATCATCGGGCTCCAGACACCCGCCGCGGGCGAGATCGAAGTCTATGGCAAAACGCTCGACACGATCGCCGACGAAGAGGAATCGCGCGACCTGCGCCGGCGCTGGGGCGTGATGTTCCAGGGCGGTGCGCTCTTCTCGACGCTGAGCGTCGCCGAAAATATCCAGGTTCCCCTGCGCGAATATTATCCGCGGCTCGACCAGCGTCTGCTCGACGAGATCGCGGCATACAAGGTCCAGATGGTCGGCCTGCCGTCCGATGCGGGCCCCAAATATCCGGCGGAGCTGTCGGGCGGGATGGTGAAACGCGCCGGGCTTGCGCGCGCGCTCGCGCTCGACCCCGCGCTGCTCTTTCTCGACGAACCGACCGCGGGGCTCGATCCGATCGGCGCCGCCAAGTTCGACGAACTGCTGCGCGGACTCGCCGACACGATGGGGCTGACCGTTTTCCTGATCACCCACGACCTCGATACGCTCTATGCTACGTGCGACCGCGTCGCGGTGCTCGCCGAAAAGAAGGTGATCGCGGTCGGCACGATCCCCGAATTGCTTGCCACCGAGCATCCGTGGATACAGGATTATTTCAACGGACCCCGCGGGCGCGCGGCTGCAAACTGCAATATCGCGCTGGAGCGGCAGGATAGGAAAAGCTGATGGAAACACGGTCGAACAATGTGCTCGTCGGCGCTTTCGTCCTCTTCTTCACTGCGGCGCTCGCCTTTTTCGTCGTCTGGCTGGCGAACGACAGCGGCGGCGAAAAGCGCGAGTATGACATCTTCTTCAAACAGTCGGTCGACGGGCTGAACAAGGGCGCGCAGGTGCAATTTTCGGGCGTGCCCTCGGGGCAGGTCCGCGAGATCGCGCTGTGGCCCGACGATCCGCAGTTCGTGCGCGTGCGCATCGAGGTGAACGAGGGCGTGCCCGTGTTGCAAGGGACGACGGCGGCGCTCGAGGGCGTCGGCTTCACCGGCGTGTCGCAAATCTCGCTCGACGGCGCGGTCAAGGGCGCGCCGCCGATCGCCGACAAGGGCCCCGCGGGCAAGCCGGTCATCCCGACCCGCGTCGGCGGGCTCGGCGAATTGCTCAACACCGCACCGCAATTGCTCCAGCGCCTGTCGACGCTGAGCGAGCGCCTCGCCGAACTGGCCGACGACGAGAATCAGGCGAGCATCCGCGGCATCCTCAACAATGTCGAGGCATCGACCGCGATTCTCGCCCGCAACGGTCCGGCGATCGAAAAGGCACTGGCGGACACGCGCATCGCGATCCAGCAGACGGGGGTTGCCGCCGAGCAGATCGGTAATCTGGCCGCATCGGCGCAAGGTACGATCGACCGCAATGTCGATCCGGCAATGGCGAATCTGCGCGACACGCTGAAATCCGCGAACGCGTCGATGGCGACGCTGGAATCGGCCATCTCCGACGCGCGACCGGGTCTCAAGACCTTCAGCGAAACGACGATTCCCGAAGCCAATGCGCTGATCCGCGACCTGCGCCGCACTTCCGCCTCGCTGTCCAGCCTGACCGACAAGCTCGATCAGCAGGGTGCCGGCGCCGTGCTCGGCGGCAGCCAGCTGCCCGATTACAAGAAATGAGGATTTACGCCATGATCCGCCGCCTCCGCGCACCGCTGCTCGCCACTGCCGCCGCCGTTTCGTTGTCGGCGTGCATCGGCCTCGGCGGCAAGACCCCACCCTTCCTGCTGACGCTCGACGCCGACGCGGCGCCCGCCGCCGGGGGAGCGCGCACGGCAGCCGAATCGGCGACGCTGACGATCCTGATCCCGACCGCGCCGCAAAAACTGCGCACGACACGGATCCCGGTGCAGCAGGACGAAGCGAGCGTCGCTTATGTCAAGGACGCGCAGTGGGTCGAAGCGCCATCGCGCCTGTTCCAGCGGCTCGTGTCCGAAACGGTGTCGGCGCGCACATCGCGCGTCGTGCTCGACGAGGGGCAATATCTGACCGCACCGGGTGAGCAACTCGCGGGCCAGCTGATGGAGTTCGGCGTCGACGCGCGCACGAACGAAGCGGTCGTCGTTTATCAGGCGATGCTGGTCGCAGCGGGCGGCAAAGCTGTGACGCAGCGCCGGTTCGAGGCGCGCGAGGCGATCGGCGGCAAGGTCGAGGCGAAACCCGTCGGCGAGGCGCTGACCCGCGCCGCAAACAAGGTCGCAAGCGACGTCACCGGATGGCTGGGCGGCTAACCCCACCCCTCACCGCGGTTGCCATTTCAGCCGCCGCCCCTTAAAGGCCGCGGCATATCACCCATCGATGCGCCGCCTCTTCCGGGTTTCCGGCAGCGCACTTCCTTTCGAGCCCGCCGACTTGAAAGGACCGTCTTATGGCGTGGGTTATCCTCGCGATCGCCGTTGTTACCGAAATCATCTGGGCGCTCAGCCTGAAATGGGCTGCCACGATGGGGACATGGCAAGCCTCGATCGTTCCCGTTTCGCTGAGCTTCCTCAACATGGCGCTGCTGGCCTTTGCGATGCGCGGCATCTCCGCCGGGACCGCCTATGCGATCTGGACCGGGCTCGGCGCGGTCGGCGTGATCATCGGCGGCATCTTCTGGTTCGGCGAGAAGGTGAACGCCGTCCAGATCGGCTTCATGACGCTGATCGTTATCGGCGTCGCCGGAACCAAGCTGTTTTCGACGACCTGACGCGCCTTACCCGAGCAGGCTCTTCGACGCCTGCTCGGTTACGTCGCGCGACAGGCCGGGCTGCGCCAGAATGCGTGCCAGTTCGGCCTTCATCATCGCGGCGCGCGCTTCGTCGAAACGCTTCCAGCGGCCGAGCGGGGGGATCATCCTCGCCGCGGTCTGCGGGTTCTTCGGATCGAGCGCGATGACAAGGTCGGCGATCAGCCGGTAACCCGCGCCGTCGGCGCGGTGGAACGCCGCCTGATTGCCCGTGAGCGCGCCATAGAGCGAGCGCACGCGGTTGGGGTTGGCGAGCGTGAAATCCGCGTGCTGCGCCAGCTCCTTCACCGCATCGGCGGTATCAGGACGCAGCGACCATGCCTGCACCTGGAACCATTTGTCGAGCACGAGCGGATTGTCGCGATAGCGCTGATAAAAGATGTCGAGCGCGGCCACGCGTTCGTCGCTGTCGCCGTGCGCGAGCGTCGCCAGCGCCGCCTGTCGTTCGGTCATGCCGTCGGCGTCGGAGAAGATCCCGAACGCCAGCGCGGGCACATCGCCCGCCCCGGTCGCCGCGAGATAGGCGAGCGCGACGCCGCGCAGGCGACGGCCGCCTTTTGCGCTCCGCGACAGATCGGTCGCGGGCGGCACGTGCCCGGCAAGGATCGAACGCCACTCGGCATCGAGCGCGACGCCGATCGCCGCCTGCAATGCAAGCCGCTCGCGGCGGATCGCGTCGGGGTCGACGGTCACCATCTGGTCGCCGATAAAGGCTTCGCTCGGCAGCAGCACCGCCTCGGCGACGAACGCGGGGTCGCTGTCACGGCCTGCCAGCGTCTGCGCCACCGCTTCGATCACCGCGCCATTGTCGGCGATCTTGCCCGAAACCGCCCCGACGAGTGTGTCGAGCATCAGTTGCTGCAACGCTTCATAGCGCGCGAAGGGGTCGTCGTCGTGCGCGGCAAGCCAGGCCAGCTCGCCCTCCTCGCGCGCGAAATCGACGATCACCGGCGCCGAGAAGCCGCGGTTGATCGAAAGCATCGGCCGGCGGCGATAGCGGCCGAGCGGCACCGCCATTTCGGCGCCGTCCAGCAGCACGAGCTGCTCGGCCTCTTCGCCGTGGCCGCCGTCAAGATCATAGGCCTTGATGCGCAGCGGGACGAGCATCGGCGCCTTGTCGGGTTGGCCCGGCGTCGGCGGTACGGTCTGCGTCAGGTGGAGCGTACGCTCGCCCGTCGCCGCGTCGGTATCGATCCGCGCGGTGATACGCGGGGTACCCGCCTGACTATACCACAGGCGGAACTGCGTCAGGTCGATGCCCGCGCCGTCCTCGATCGCGCGGACGAAATCCTCGCACGTCGCCGCCTCGCCATCGTGGCGATCGAAATAAAGGTCGGTGCCTTTGCGAAAACGGTCGGGGCCGACCATCGTCGCCATCATGCGAATAATCTCGGCGCCCTTGTTATAGATGGTCGCGGTGTAGAAATTCGAGATTTCCTGAAAACTGTCGGGGCGGATCGGGTGTGCGAGCGGCCCGGCATCTTCCGGAAACTGCGCGGCGCGAAGCAGGCGGACGTCCTCGATCCGCTTGACCGGAGGCGAGCCCATGTCGGCGGAGAAATTCTGGTCGCGAAAGACGGTGAAACCTTCCTTCAGGCTGAGCTGGAACCAGTCGCGGCAGGTGACGCGATTGCCCGACCAGTTGTGGAAATATTCGTGCGCGACGACGCCCTCGACCCCGTCATAATCGACGTCGGTCGCGGTGTCGGGGTCGGCGAGAATGTAGCGCGTGTTGAAGACGTTGAGCCCCTTATTCTCCATCGCCCCCATGTTGAAATCGCTGACCGCGACAATGTTGAACAGGTCGAGGTCATATTCGCGGCCATAGACACGCTCGTCCCATGCCATGCTGTCCTTCAGCGCCTGCATCGCATGGCCGGTACGCCCCTCGTCGCCGGCACGGACCCAGATGCCCAGTTCGATCTCGCGCCCCGACATCGTCGTGAAGCTGTCCTTGTTGGCGACAAGATCACCAGCGACGAGCGCGAACAGATAGGAGGGCTTGGGCCAGGGGTCTTCCCACAGCGCCCAGTGCGTGCCGCCCGCCCCTTCGCCCTGCTCGACACAATTGCCGTTCGACAGCAGGATCGGGAACTGCCCCTTGTCGCCTTCCATCCGTACCTTATAGCGGCTCAGCACGTCGGGCCGGTCGGGGTGGAAGGTGATCCGGCGGAAGCCCTCGGCCTCGCACTGGGTGCAGAGCATGTCGTTCGATGCGTAAAGGCCCATCAACTGCGTGTTCGTCGCCGGGTTGATGACCGTATCGACCTCGACGATCGCTGCGGTCCGCTCGCCGAGGTCTACGACGAGATCGCTGCCGTCCACGCGCCAGTCGTTCCACACCTCGCCGTCGACGCGCACCGCCGCCGGGGTCAGTCCATCGCCGCGCAGCATCAGCGGCACCGCCGCATCGGCAGCGCGCACCACCGAGAGCGCCGCGCCAACCTTCGTTTCATCGATACCCAGCGCGAAATCGAGCGCGATGTCGGGAACCTGCCATTCGGGCGGACGATAATCGCCGCGATGGATGGTCACGGGAACGGCGGGCGTTGAAGTGGCGTCGGTCATGCGATCGATCTAGGCACAGCGCCGCCGACGCGCAATAAGGCGCGCGATGGGACAGATGCTGATTTTCGGAATGGGCTATGCAGCGAGCCACCTCGCCGACCGCCTCACCGCGCGTGGCTGGGAGGTCGCGGGAACGACACGGGACGGCCGCACGGGCAGCATCGCCTTTGCCGATGACCTCTCGGTGCTCGCAGCGTTGCGCAGCGCCACGCATATCCTGTCGTCGGTGCCGCCCGCCGACGGTGCCGATCCGGTACTCGCGCGTTACGGCGATGCGATCGCCCTCGCTCCCGCCACATGGACAGGCTATTTCTCATCGACGGGCGTCTATGGCGACGCGGAAGGCGCGTGGGTCGACGAAAGCGCGCCGGTCAAAGGCCGCCGCCCCGACCGCAACGCCGCCGACGCCGCTTGGGAATGCCTGCGCGGCGATATTCGCATCTTCCGCCTCCCCGGCATCTATGGCCCGGGCCGGTCGATCCTCGATCGCATATCCGAGGGCCGCGCGCACCGGATCGACCTGGCCGGACAGGTCTTCAGCCGCGTCCATGTCGATGACATCGCGGGCGGCGTCATCGCCTCGTTCCGGGGTCCGGCAGGGGTCTACAATCTCGCCGACGACGAGCCCTGCCATCAGAACCGGCTCGTCGAATGGGGCTGCGCGATGCTCGGCGCCCCGCTGCCGCCGCTCCAGTCGCTCGACGAAGCGGGCCTCTCGCCCGCGGCGCGTGCCTTCTATGCCGAGAACCGCCGCGTCGCGAACGGCAAGGCGAAACGCCTGCTCGGCTGGAACCCGCGCTATCCGGGTTTTCGCGAGGGGTTGGCGGCGAGCGGCTAGATCAGAACATCGACGGTGTGGATCAGCACGCCGACGAGGCCGCCGACGAGCGTGCCGTTGATGCGGATATATTGCAGGTCGTCGCCGACCGCATTTTCGAGCCGGTCGGTGATCGTCTTCGCGTCCCAGCCGCGGATCGTGTCCGAGACGAGCTTGAGCGCGGTCTCGCCATAGCTGTCGACGACGCCGACGACCGCGCGGCGCGCGTAGCGATTGAGCGTGCGCTTGATCCCCGCATCCTCGCCCAGCATCGCACCGAACTGGGTGACGAGTTCGCCGATCCGGCCTGCGAGCATCGTGTCGGGGTTGCGCGCGGCCTTCAGCAGCGCGGTGCGCCCCTGTTCCCACAATCCGTCGAGCCAGCGCTTCACCGCCTTATTCTCGAGCAGCTCGTCGCGAACCTTCGCAACCTTCGCCTTCACCTCGGGATCGTGCTGAAGGTCGAGCGCCATCTTGGCGAGTCCTTCCTCGACACGGATGCGCAGCGGGTGCGTCTCGTCGACCGCCATTTCGCTGAGCAGCTTCGACAGCCCCGCGACGATGCGGTTCGAAATGCTTTCGTCGAGCCCGGTGAAGCGGACGATCGCGTTGCTATTGTCGTGCACCATCTGGTGGATCAGATGCTCGTTGAGCTCGAGCGTCTTCGATCCCCATTTGACCATCGCGTCGAGCAACGGCTGGTGCCGCCCCTCGGCGAGCGCCGCTTGCAGCGCCTGCCCGAGCAGCGGTGCCACGTCGAGTTCGCGCAGGCGGTCGGCGATCGCCGACTTGACCATGCCGCCGAGCCGCTGCTGGTCGAGCGCGCCGAGCCCGTCGGCGATGATCCGCGACGCGCCGAGCCGCAGCCGCCCGCCGCCCTCGCCGGGTTCGGACAGGAATTTGCCGACCGCACCCGCGACGTCGACCGTCTGCATCTTGCGCGCGATCAGACGCGGCAGCAGAAAATTGGTGAGCAGGAAGCGCGCGAGCGTATCGCCGATGCGGTTCTTGTTGCGCGGGACGATCGCCGTATGGGGGATGGGCAGCCCCATCGGGTGGCGGAACAGCGCGGTAACCGCAAACCAGTCGGCCAGCCCGCCGACCATCGCCGCCTCGGCAAAGGCGCGGACGAAGCCGACCGCCGGATGGACGTCCTGAAAATATTTCGCGCCGAGGAAGACGAACGCCATGACGATGAGCATACCCGTCGCGACGACGCGGATATTCATCCCGCCCGTCGGAACGGCGACGCCCACCCCCCGGTTCATAGAAGGAGGGTGGGCGCGCCCAATATCGTCAGTTTGCGGCGAAACGCTGTCCGTCATAATCATCAAATGGCGAAGCGCCGCAAAAGTTGCAACCTGCGCGGTATCCCGTCACTCGGCTGGCTGCGACGCGATCTGCCCGTGCGGCTTGCTATCGTCACCCTTCCTGTAGGTGAGCAGGTTGCGCGAGAAGAAGCGGCCGAGGCGCTTTTCGATGCTGTCGGCAAGGCTGAAGCCCGCCGGGACGATCAGCAAGGTCAGCAGCGTCGACAGGATCAGGCCGCCGATCACGACGACCCCCATGGGCGCGCGCCATGCGCCGTCACCCGACAGCGACAGCGCGGTCGGCACCATGCCCGCGACCATCGCGACGGTCGTCATCACGATCGGCTGCGCGCGCTTGCGCCCGGCGTCGAGCAACGCCTCCATCTTCCCGACGCCATGATCCATCTCCTCGATCGCGAAATCGACGAGCAGGATCGAGTTTTTGGCGACGATGCCGAGCAGCATCAGGAGGCCGATGTAGACGGGCATCGAGATTTCCATGCCGGTGACCGCAAGACCGAGCAAACCGCCGAGCGGTGCGAGCAGCAGCGACGACATGTTGACCAGCGGCGACACGAAGCGACGATAGAGCAGCACGAGCGTCGAGAAGACCAGCATCAGCCCCGACACGACCGCGATCATGAAGTTGGTGATCAGCTCGGCCTGCCACTTGGCGTCGCCCTGCACGACCTTGCGGATACCCTGCGGCATATTCTTGACCGCGGGCAGCGCATCGATCTTTTTCTGCGCTTCGCCGGTAACGAGGCCCGGCGCCAGATCGGCACCGATGACGATGCGCCGCGTCTGGTTGTAACGGCGAAGCTCGGTCGGTCCGGCGCCGAAGCCGATTTCGGCGACCGATTTCAGCGGCACCGTGGTCCCGCGCGAGGTCGGCACCGGCAGATTCTCGATCGTCGCGAGGCTGCGGCGCGAATCTTCGGACAGCAGCACGCGGATCGGGATCTGGCGATCGGAGAGCGAGAATTTTGCCGCATTCTGATCGATGTCGCCGAGCGTCGCGATGCGGATCGTCTGGCTGAGCGATGCGGTCGTCACGCCGAGCTCGGCGGCGAGATCCATCCGCGGGTTGACGATGATTTCGGGGCGGGGAATGTCGCCCTCGATCCGCGGCGCGCGCAGCTCCTTCACCTTGCCCATCTGATCGACGATCAGGCGCGCGTGCTTTTCGAGCGCGACGGGGTCGTCGCCGCCGATCACCATCGTGATGTCGCGACCGGAGAAGCCACCCGACTGGCTCTGGAACGACACGCGCGCATCGGGGATGGCGGCCAGCTTCGGTTGCAGGCTGCGTTCCCAGTCTACGCTGCTCATCGGACGCTCTTTCTTGAGCGTGATGAAGGCGTTCCCGCCGCCAACATTGACGTCGTAGAATGCCGTTTGGACGACCGGGCTGTTGTCGAGGATCGCGCCGATCTGCCGCACGATCGCCTCACTCTGCGCCAGCGTCGAGCCCGGCGGCAGTTCATATTTGACCTGGCTGTAATCGCTGTTGATCGTCGGCTGGAACTGCTGCGGCAGGATCATGAACAACAGAATACTCGACGCGAAAGCGAGGAAGCCGATACCGACGATCCACACGCGGTGGTCGAACAGGCGGGCGTAAGCGCGTTGGGCAACATATTTTGACCATTTCGTGAATGCATATTGCCGTAGCCCGGCCAACCACGCCAGACCTCCAACAAGAGCGACCACCGCCGTGGCGACGACGTATGTCACAAAAAGCTGGAAGGGCGTCAAAAGCAAAAAATACATCGCGGGATTTGGGGCGTCGCCGGACGTCACCGGCTGAAAGAACATCAAAATACGGCCGACAAGCCACAAGCCGCAGACGACCAAAGGAACCGCCACGAAGCTCCACTGCGTCGGCACCTCTTCGTAACGCGCCTTGACCGCCTTCTGCTTCGAACTGTCGAGCGTCCACGCCAGCACCTTTTCATAGCGGTCGACCCACGGTCCCGACGCATGGTCCTGCTCACCCTGTGCCGACAGAAAATAGGCGGCAATCATCGGCGTTATCATGCGCGCGACCGCCAGGCTGACGAGCACCGCAAAGACGACGGTCATGCCGAACTGGATGAAGAACTGGCCTGAAACGCCCGGCATCAGGGCGACGGGCAGGAAGACCGCAACGATGGACATCGTCGTGGCGACGACCGCGAGCCCGATTTCGTCGGCAGCATCGATCGACGCCTGATAGGCGGTCTTGCCCATGCGCATATGTCTGACGATATTCTCGATCTCGACGATCGCATCGTCGACAAGCACGCCGGCAACAAGACTCAAGGCAAGCAGCGACAGGCCGTTCAGCGAAAAGCCCATCAGGTCCATGAACCAGAAGGTCGGGATCGCCGACAGCGGGATCGCCAGCGCGCTGATCAGCGTCGCGCGCCAGTCGCGCAGGAACAGGAAAACGACGACGACCGCGAGCACCGCGCCCTCGATCATCGCGGCCATCGAGCTGCGATATTGTTCCTTGGTATATTCGGTGCGCGTGAAGAGGATCTTGAAGTCGACCTTGGGGTTGTTCTTCTTGATCTCCGCGAGCTTCTTCATCGTCTCGTCGTGGATCGTGACGTCCGACGCGCCCTTCGCCTTCTCGATCGAGAAGCTGAGCACCTGCCGCCCCTTGATCTTCGCAAGGTTGCGCTGTTCGGCATAGCCGTCGGTCACCTTCGCGATATCCGACAGGCGAATGGTGCGGCCGTTGCCGATCGACAGGCGCGTTTCGCCGAGCTGGAACGCGTTCGCCGCGTTGCCGAGCACGCGCACAGCCTGTTCGGACCCTGCGATTTCGGTGCGCCCGCCCGCGGCGTTGACGTTCGTCTGCCGCAGCTGCTGGTTCACCTGACTGGCGGTCAGGCCATAGCTTTGCATCCGCGCGGGATCGAGGATCACGCGGATTTCGCGATCGACCCCGCCCGAGCGGCGGACCTGGCTCATGCCCGGAATCGAGAGCAGTTCCTTGGCGACGCTGTTGTCGACGAACCACGATAGCTGTTCGAGCGTCATGTCCGACGCCTCGACCGCGAAATAGGTGATCGGGCCGCCCGCGATATCGACGCGCACGACCTGCGGCTCGAGAATACCGTCGGGCAGGTCGCTGCGGATCTGCGAAATCGCCTGATTGACGTCGTTGTAGGCGCGGTCGATCGGGGTGCCGATCGCGAACTGCACCATCGTGCGGCTGTTGCCTTCGCCGACATAGGACGACATTTCGTCGACGCCGCTGACGCCGCGAACCGCCGCCTCGACGCGCTGGGTCACCTGCGTTTCAAGCTCCGACGGCGCCGCGCCGGGCTGCGCGACGATCACCTGTACCGCGGGGAATTCGATGTCCGGATTGTCGTTGACGTCCATCCGGTTGAAGCTGACGATACCCGCCAGCAACAGCAGCACGAACATGACGATCGGCGGCACCGGATTGCGGATGCACCAGGCGGAGATGTTGCGGAAGCTCATGATTCAGACGCCTTTGTGCGGGCCCGGCCCGGAAAGATTATTGCGACGATTTCTGGACCACCGGCTTCACCTTGTCGCCGGGGTTGAGGAAGGCGCCCGCGAGCACCACGACGCGTTCGGTGCCGTTGAGCCCCGATGCGATCGACACGCCATCGTCGGTCACGGTGCCAACCTTGACCAGGCGGCGCTGGATCTGGTTCTCGTTATCGACGATCAGCACGAAATTGCCTTCGGGACCGCTCTGCACCGCGCTTTCGGGAAGCATCGGGGCCTCTTCGGTACCCGCCACGAGGCGCGCGTCGGCGAAGCCGCCGGGACGCAGCGCCGCGCTGTACGGAAGCGCGATGCGCACCATGCCCTGCCGCGTGTCGGGATTGACCACCGGCGACACCTGCCACACCGGCCCCGTGATCTGCACATTGGTCCCGACGGGGTTCACCGTCGCGCGCGTGCCGACGCGGACGCGCTGCAGATCGGCCTCGGCCATCTGCGCCATCATTTCCATCTCGCCGCCGCGCGCCATACGGAACAGCACGCCGCTGCCCGCACCGACGATCTGGCCGGTCTCGACCTGGCGCGTCAGCACCAGGCCCGCCGCCGGGGCGACGATGTTGAGGCGGCCGTTGCGCGCCTGCGCCTCGGCATATTGCGCCTGCGCGACGCGAACGCGCGCGTTGGCGGCGTCGCGGGTTGCGCGCTTGCGGTCCATGTCGGCTTTCGAAATGAAGCCGCGCGACACCAGCGCATCGGCGCGGGTGAGCTCGGCCTGCGCCAGGTCGGCATCGGCCTGCGCGACGCGGATCGAGGCGGCAAGGCTGGCCGCCTGCTGCGCCTGGACCGAGCGGTCGATGATCGCGAGCGGCTGTCCGGCGTTGACCCACTGGCCGGGCTCGACGAGCACGCGGACGACCTGACCGCCTTCGCCGACGACGCCGACGGGCATTTCGCGGCGCGCCGCGATCGTGCCGTTGGTCGAGATCGTCGCTTCGACCGACTGGCGGCCGGGGATGACGACCGTGATGTTGGGAATGCTGGCCGCGCCGGGGCCGCCCGCAGCGCCTTCGCCGCCGGCTGCGCCGCCCTTGCTCGAGCTGAAGGCGTACCATGTCGCGGCGAGCGCAAGCGCGATCAGCACCAGCGCGACGATCAGCCGCGTCCGGTTGCGGCGGCTGTCCGCCTCTTCGTAATAGCTCTGCGTGCCCGCCAGGCTGTCCATCGAATCCACTTTCCGCTCGTAGTTCACGCCGATTCCCTCCCTGACTTGCGCGGCTTCCGGTACGGCGGGCACGGCAGCGCCCATCCCCCCTTCACCCCGCACGACAGGATCGATCCTGCACGAGGTGTATTACCTAATTAAATCACCACTGGCAAGAGGCGAAACTTCGCCCTCTCCCCGCGCCCCGGACGGCGGGCCATAGGCGCATCTACGTGCGATTTCCAGTGGTTACGGGCATGAAAAAGGGCGGCGCGCGCGAGGCGGCCACCCTTTGTCTTTACGCCGATCCCGGAGAACCGGCTGTCAGGTCGCGGCGGTCAGCGAACGCGGCCGCGCCGGACGAGGTTGACGATCCCGAGCAGAACCACCGCACCGATGAACGCGGTCAGCAGGGTCATCGGGTCGAATGCATCGCCGCGCAAATGACCCCCGCCAAGAAAGCGGCCGAACAGGAAGCGGCCGAGGATCGAACCGATACAGCCGACGATGATGTTGAGGAAGATACCTTGCTGCGCATCGGTACGCATGACGATGCTCGCCAACCAGCCGATAACGCCGCCCATGATGATTGCGATAATGAAATCCATGACATTGACCCCCTACGATCGTTGTTGGCGCCTGACCCTGCAGGCATCACATTGGTAACTCAAATATTTGATATCGCCTAGCGGAATGGCGGCGGTGCCATGACGCCTCGCCGCCGCCCGGTTCAGCGGACGCTGCCGCGCCGGATCAGGTTGATGATACCCAGCAGCACGACTGCGCCGATAAAGGCCCAGAGCAGACCGACCGGACTGAAGGTATCGAGGCTGGCCCCCATACCGAAAAAGCTGCCGAGGAAATTGCCGAGAAATGCGCCGACGATCCCGACGACGACGTTGAGGATTATCCCCTGCTGCGCATCGGTGCGCATGACGATGCTGGCGAGCCAGCCGATGATCCCGCCGACGATCAAAGTGATGATCAAACCCATGATTTTCCCTTCCCTGAAGCGGCCGGGCAAACGCCAACACCCGGCGACCATGCGAACGTCCGGTCGCGCCCGGACATCGTTTCAACGATGACAGAGGAATGCGGCCAGGGAGCGAAAGGTTCCCGGCCGGCCCGCGTGGGCTCGGCCGGGAAAGTGGGATCGGTTCCTGTTCGGGAACGTCTCCGGGTCGCAATTTCCGGATTAAGCAGCCGCGTTTGACGCTGTTGTGACGAAGCGCACAGCCGCGAAAATAAATGGACAAAGGGGGAATGTGGCGGCGGGCGCGGTCAGCACACCGTGCGCTGTGTCGACCATGCGCGTGCAATCGAAATGTCGAACGCGCACGCGAAATGGGGGCCAGCATCGCTGCCAACCCCCACTATCCGGCTTTGCCCCACGTACCTCGCTCCACCTCATCCCGTTCCGCTTTTCTTGCGATCAGCGGCCCGCAAAACGATGCGTCGCGGCGCACGCCGGAACAATCCGGCGACGGTTTGGTCGGCCCCCTTTCGGGGGCCGGCCGCACCTGGAAAGCCCTTCATCATCTCTTCCTGCGTCTGCCGAAGCAGTCGCGGTCCAAGCGATGGACTGCATTTCCTGTACCCGATCGGGTCCGTATCAACTCGTGGGAATCGCTACGTTCCGTGACCAGGCTATCGGTCGATTTCCTCGTCAATCCGTCCGTTCTCTTCTGGCTAGTCTTGCAACTACCCTTGATGTCCCGGTGGTTTGTCGTCTCTGTCGTCCGATGATTTGAAGCTGACACGAAGCTTCGGACCCGCCAACAAAAAAGCAGCGAAAAGCGGCCGCGCACCGTCCCCGCTTGTGGATAAGTCCGGCATTAGCAACAAGCAGATTCGCCGCAGCATTTTTGTAACAGCAGCGCAGCATTTTCGGATTCGGTTCGCGGCCCGAATCGCGCCCGCCGACCTGACCGCGAGTCGCGACTCGACGTCCGGGACTCCAAAAAAAAGCGGGGCCCGCGGGCCCCGCTCCCTTGTCACAAGCGCCGAAGGGCGATCAACCCTTCACGGTCACCTCGACCCGGCGCGCTGCCGAATTGTCGGTGCCCGTCGTCGTCGCCTCGGCAGGTTTTTCCAGAACCACCCGGTCGGCCGCGAAGCCGAGCTTCTCAAGCGCCGCCTTGACGCTCTGCGCACGATTCTTCGACAGTTCGGCGTTGGCCGCTGCATTGCCCGTCGGGTCGTTATAGCCGGAGACCGCCAGCGTCGCGGCCGGATTGGCGTCGAAATAGGCCTTTACCGAGGATGCTGCGGTTGTCAGGTCGTTCGACACCTCCGATTTGCCCGTGTCGAAATAGACGGTGAGCATCGGCTTGCCCTCGCGATCCGCCGCGACGACACCCGCGCCGGCGGGGATCGCCGCTGCGCTCGCCGTGCCGGTCGCGCCGGTCGTATCGACGGTGCCATCGCCCGGCGCCACAGTCTCGCTGATCGCCGTGTCGTCGGTGGCCGGCGCCACGGCGGTGTCCTGTTTCGAGCAATAGCGCAGGCCGAAAAAGAGCAGCGCGGCGAGGACGAGGGCGAGAAGCAGCCAGCCGAGCCACCCCATGCCGCCGCCACTGTCGCCGCTGCTGCCGATATCGCCGGTACCACCCGAATAGGCCTGTTGCGGACTGGCCGCAGGAGGAGCCGGATCCACCGGCGTTGCTGCGGGCGGCGACGTTGCCGCAGCGGGCGCGGCCGCGGAAGCCCCCGCGAGGCCCGCTGCGGCAAGCGGGGCGGCGGATGCGCTCGGATCCTCCTTGGGAGCATCGCCATCCACGCCGCCGACCGCAGCCATGGCTGCGGCCGCGCCGGCGCCGCCGACCGCTCCGGCCGCACCACCGAAGAGGGTGAGCAGGCCGAAATGCCGCGCGAGGAGATAGTAGACGGTGACGCGGTTCCTCGTCCGGTCGCCCTTCATCTGTTCGCCGACGTTCGCGATCGCCGCGTCGAGCGTCGCATCGTCGTCGGTCAGCCCCAGCTTCTTCTTGAGGAAATTTTCGCGAACACGGTCGGTTTCCTTCTTGTCGGTAAAGGAGACAAGCGAGGAATCACGATTTCGAAGTGCTATGCCCAGATATTTGACGATCGCCGACACCACCGCCTCGTCGGCGTCCGCGACATATTTCCTGACATCCGCCAGCCAATCTTCTGCCATGCGATTATCCTCCTGCCAGACGCAAGAATTCGCCGTCAGACGCTCGCACGGAAGGCGAGACTCGCGCCTTAGGAGTTGGAACCTATATCATTTTCCGCGAAAGCAACATCGCGGCCGGATATCGGTGCTATCGCTTGCCGAGATCGCCCTTGCCCACGGTGCCCGATGCCATCTCCAGCATCCGGTCGAGGCTCTTGCGCGCGGCGAGGCGGAGCCCCTCCTCCATCTCGATCTGCGGCTTCAGGTCGCGCAGCGCGATGTAGAGCTTCTCCATCGTGTTGAGCGCCATGTACGGGCAAATGTTGCAGTTGCAGTTGCCGTCGGCCCCCGGCGCGCCAATGAAGTGCTTCTCGGGCAGCGCGAGTTCCATCTGGTGGATGATGTGCGGCTCGGTCGCGACGATCAGCGTGTCGCCGGGGAAGGACTTGGCGAATTGCAGGATGCCGCTGGTCGACCCGACATAATCGGCATGGTCGACGATATGCGGCGGACATTCGGGGTGCGCCGCAACGGGGGCGCCGGGATGCTGCGCCTTCAGTTTGATCAGCTCGGTCTCGCTGAACGCCTCGTGCACGATGCACACGCCCGGCCACAGCAGCATCTCGCGCCCGAACTTGCGATTGAGATAGCCGCCGAGATGACGGTCGGGGCCGAAGATGATCGGCTGATCTTCCGGGATCTGGCTGATGATCGTCTCGGCGCTCGACGAGGTGACGATGATGTCGCTGAGCGCCTTCACCGCCGCCGAGCAATTGATGTAGGTCAGCGCGATATGGTTCGGATGCGCCTCGCGGAACCGCTTGAACTGTTCGGGCGGGCAACTGTCCTCAAGGCTGCAACCCGCATCCATGTCGGGGAGGATCACGGTCTTTTCGGGACTGAGGATCTTCGCGGTCTCGGCCATGAACTTGACGCCGCAAAAAGCGATGACCTCGGCGTCGGTGTCGGCCGCCTTGCGCGACAGTTCGAGCGAATCGCCGACGAAATCGGCCAGATCCTGAATCTCCGGCTTCTGGTAATAATGCGCGAGGATGACGGCGTTGCGTTCCTTGCGCAGGCGCTCGATTTCGGCGCGCAGGTCGAGGCCTGAGAGATTCTCGCGAACGGGAGCAGTCATGGCGTTTCCTTATATGGCTTTTGCCTTGGCGCACCCCCTACACCGCTGCCCGCGGGAGGGCAATTCGGCTATTGGCCGGCGAGCCGCTCCGCGAGCGCGATGACAGGGGGCGTCATCGCCAACAGCGATATGGCGACGCGCGTCGCGATGACAACCGCGCCGATCGCCCATGTCGCCGGATGCACTGCGCCGCGTGTCCGGCGATCATAGGCCGCGACGATCGCGACCGCCGCGAGCTGGCACAGCGCGACCGCCGGCTCGGCCCAGGGCCCCATCAACGGAATCGGGAGCAGTCGTCCCAGCGCGGGTTCGAGGATCACGATCGTCGCCCCGATCATCAGCCGCCGGTGCCAGTCGGTCGCGCCGCGCCGCCGGATCGCCCACGCGACCATCGCGCCGAAGACGAGCGACTCCGTCACGGTGAGCACGAGAAAATAAGGCGGCGTGAAAAAGGGCGGGAAGCGGTTCAGCACCAGCGACGCGATGCCGGTGAAGATGCCGAGACAGGTGATGAAGATCGCAAGCAGCCCGCCGATCCGCCCAAGCTGGCGATGCCGCACCAGATTGCCCTGCGAAACGAGCGTCGGCTGCGCGATCAGCAGCGCGAGCCAGGCGATCATCGCCACCCCGTGGACATGGACCCAAAAGGGCGCCGCGACCGGATCGACGAAACCCCGCAGCGCGAATTGCAGGAAACCGAAGACGATGAAGATCGCGAGGCCGATCGCCATGCGATGCCAGAAAAGTTCGGCGCGCGCGACGCCTCCCGCTGTCGTAGCCATGCCCTGTTCCCCTGCCCCGAAAACGGGCGGAGACTAGCGCAGCCGCGAAAGCGCGGGAAGCCGGGATTTACCCAGTCGGCGCGTCGGCAAAGCGCGCGGTGACCTTCGCATCGATCCCCGCGGCCTTCAGCGGCATGGCGAAGCTCTGCTCGACCGCGGTGCGCGCCGCACCCTGTGCGAGGCGCATCGGCGTCGCGCCCTTCGCCTGCGCGATCAGTTCCTCCTGCGCGCGCTTGCGGTTGGCGGCATCGAGCGTGCGTTCGGCATCGGTCAGGGTCAGCAATATCTCGCCGTCGCGATATTCGCTGATCGCATCGATATCGATTTCGGGTCCCGCGAGCCGCAGCGGCGGCAAGGTCACGGTCAGCGCACTGGTCGCCGCATCCCAGTCGAGGTCCGATTGTTTGAGCTTGCCGAGGTCGAGTTCGTAGCGGACCGTACCCGGCATGATCAGCGTCTTCTTCGCGCTGAGCCCCATCCGGCTCTGCGTCGAGGTCACCACCGCGACATAGCGCGCGGTAAAGGGCACCAGCACATTTTGTTCCTGCAGGCCCTGCAGACTCGCGGCGACGACGGTTTCGGGATCATAACCCTTTTGCCAGTCCTGCCATGCCGCGACCGCCCACCAGACGGCGACGAGCAGCAACGCCGCGGCGGCGAGCAGGACGAGACGGGGAGCAAGGCGAGCGGGAGAGGTGGTCATGGCGTCGTATAATCCGAACAATCGGGCGCCGGCCGGTCCATTTCATAGCGCGACGTCGCGGGGTTATAGCGCAGCGTGCGTTCATAGCTGCACTCGGGGTCTTTCGCGTGGACGAGGTCCGCCGCCTTGAGCCGCAGACCGCCATTGTCCTGCGACCGGCGCGCGGTGCGCGGATAGGCGGTCGCCACCGCGCGATAGGTCAGCGCGGGGAACTCGCCTGCCTCGGCGGGCCCGGCGGACAGCGTGCCGGTGAAATTATACTCGTCGTGGCACGCCTCGCGCCGATCCTTCATCGCCTGTTCCGAGAAACAGGCGCGGATCATCAACGAGCTGTCCCACACGACATCTAGCACCTCGTCGCCGACGCGCATGTTCGACGGCGTCGTGTCGAGACGCAGCAGGCGCAACCGGCTGCCGTTACCGCCGCCGCCCGAATACATCGCCGTTTGGCTGGTCACGACGCCCATCAGATATTGGCGCGCATCGGCGGGCGCGTCATCGCGCGGCGGCACGGCGATCAGATACGGCCAGAGGTTAAGCGACTGACCGTCGTCGCGGCTGTACGGGAGCGGCAGATCGCTCGCATCGCCGTTCGTCGGCGCGGTCAGGACGAGCGCGCCATCGGCCTCGCCCGCTTTTGCCGGCGCGGGCAGGTCGAGGCACAGGCTCTTGTCGGGAAGGCATTTCCGGTCGCCCTCGCCCGCCACCAGCGCGATGACGACGGGATCGGACGCGGCTGCGGGCTGCGCGGCGGCGATCAAAAGCGGGAGCAGCATCAGGCCAGCGTCCATTCGTCGTTCTGCGCCCGAACGGCGCCGCGCGTCTGGAGGTCGATCAGATGCGCGAGCACCGAGCGGCCCGCGGCGCCATTGAGCCGCGGGTCGAGCCCCTTGTACATATGCTTCACCATCTCGGGGATGACGCGTGTTCCCTTTTCGAGTTCGCGCAAGATCTGCCGCTCGCGCTGCTTGCGGTGGCCGAGCATCCCGCGCACGAGCTGCCGCGGCTTGGTCACCGCGGGACCGTGCGCCGGATAATAGACGCGGTCCTCGCGATCATAGAGTTTCGAGAGGCTGGCCATATAGGCGGCCATGTCGCCGTCGGGCGGACTGACGACGCTGGTCGACCACGCCATGACATGATCACCGGTGAACAGCGCGCCGCTTTCGACGAGCCCGAAGCAGAGATGGTTCGACGTATGCCCGGGGGTCGCGACCGCCTCGAGCGTCCAGCCGTCGCCCGAAATCCGCTCGCCGTCGGCGAGGACGCGGTCGGGGGCATAATCGGGATCGAAGGCCGAATCGGCGCGCGGGCCGTCGTCGGACAGCGCCAGCGGCGCGCAGCCGATGATCGGGGCGCCGGTTGCTGCTTTCAGCGGCGCGGCGGCGGGCGAATGGTCGCGGTGGGTGTGGGTGCAGAGGATCGCGGCGACGCGCTGGCCATCGACGGCGCGCAGGATCGCATCGACATGCCCTGTGCCGTTGATGTCGGCAGGATCGCCGATGCTGAGGCCCGACCCGGTCGGACCGGGGTCGATCACCGCGACGTCGCTGCCGGCGCCGACGATCCACGTCTGGGTGCCGGTGAAGGTATAAGGCGACGGGTTCGGCGCGAGCACACGGCGCACCAGCGGCTCATGCTGCTCGCACTCGCCGGCGCGGATGCTGTCGGGCCAGGGCTTTTCTTCGCTCATGCCGCCCATGTGGCATCGCAAGGGGCGAAGGAAAAGACATGCGCGTCAAAAAGAGGGGACGTGAAAAAGGGAGCGACATACGTCACTCCCTTTCCCCGCCCCTGCCGCCGGCCCCACCGGGGAGCAAAGACCGGCGTCGAAGCTGTTCGGGCTAGTTGCCCGATTTCTCCATTTCGGCGATCGCCTTGTCGAGGTCGGCGGCGACCTTCGTCCGCATGTCGTCGGACAGGGTCCGCGCACGTTCGCCTTCGGCGAAGGCTTCGCGCGCCTTCTTGAGCGCCGACAACCGCGCGGCCCTGGCTTCGGGCCCGTCGCTGCACGCGAACATCATGACGTGACTGCGCTTGTTGCCGTCGCTTTCGTCGCGGTTGACGATCGGCACGTTTTGCTTGCTGCCGCATTGGCCCATGACGAACGCCTTGCCGTCCATCGTCCATGCGCGAACGGGCATGGGCGGGATCGGGGGCATCGGCGGCATCGGCGCCATGGCAGTGCGAAGGCGTTCCCGGCGCTTGGCTTCGAGCTTGTCGGCGATCGCCTCGGCACGCTTGCCGGTGACGCCCTGTTCCTTGAGCGTCGCGATGACATCGTCGCGCGACAGGCCGCCGTGCGAACGGATTTCGATGCGGCGCATCTTGTCCTTGCCGTCGGCGGGGGCGAACATCACCGTGGGCGCCTTGCCTTCGCCCTCGCCGTCGCGGCGGATGACGATGCGGTGCACTTCGCGCTTTTTCTTGCCGTCGTCGTCGGTCGCGGTGTCGTCACGATGTTCGGTGAAGACCATCACGCCGGGCGCGTCGGGCGCGTCGGGCGCTTCGAGCGCCGCGGGCGGCGGCGGTGCGTCGGGAGCAGGCGGCGGCGCGGGAACGTCGGCCGTCTGGGCCCTTGCCACCACGATCCCCGCGGGGACGAGCGTCGCGGTCGCGCCAAGCACCGCGAGCGTCGCGCTGCCAATCAGCAACCGGCCGACCAGCCCGCGCTTTTTCGAAATATCCTGCCTCGTCAACATAGTGAGCCTCTCCTGCAGATTATCGTGGACCGCCATCGGCGCGGCGAGCGACAGGCGCGGGCCGACCGCCGCCTTGACGATCGCGGTTGCATAGCGCGCGGTCCGCTCGCCCCGTTCGTCCTGATCGGCCATCGTCAGCACGCGCGCGTCGCACGCGGCCTCCTGGTCGAAACGAAAGGCGCGGATGGCGCGCCAGGCAAAGGGATTGAACCATTGCGCGGCGAGCAGCACGAGCGCCGCGCTGTTCGCCCACAGATCGCCGTGGCGGTGGTGCGACAGCTCATGGTCGATCGCCAGCGCGCGCTCTTCGGCGACATAACGCGCGAAGAAATCGTGCGGCACGGCGACATAGCGCCGCCACAGCCCGAACGCGACCGGACCGTCGACGGCATCGGACATGACGAGCCGGATGGTCCCGATCGGTTCGAGTTCGACCGCCTCGCCCAGCACTTCGCGGCGAAAACGCTGATGCGACACGAACGCGGCGATGAGTACGGCCGCCATGCCCGCCGCCCACAGGGCAAAGAAGACCGGGGTCAGTTCGGCGAGCGACCAGAGCGGTTCGGCCGCCGCCGCGGGCGCCGCAACCGGCAGCCCCTCCGGCACCATCACGACGGCTTCGGTCATCGGCGCGGGCATGACCACGACGGGATCGGCGAAAGGCAAGGGCGGCAGTGCGAGCCGCAGCGCGGGCACCGCCCACAGGACATAGGTCAGCCGCGGACCAAAATGGCGCGCAAAGGGCTTGCGAATGATCAGGACTAGAAGGACGAGGAGGCCCGTGGTGACGAGCGTATCGGCCCATGCCTGAAGCAGCATGGCGGCGCTCATGATTTGAGCTTTTTCAGCAGCGCCTCGATCTCGGCGATGTCGATGTCGGTCAGCGCCTCGCGGTCGGCGAGGTGTGCGATCAGCGGGCTGACGCGGCCACCGAACAGGCGGTCGACGAAGCGCTGCGATTCCTCGCCGACGGCGTCGGCGCGCTCGACCGCGGGGCTATAGAGGTAGCGCCGGCCATCGGCTTCGGCGGTCACTGCGCCCTTCTGGACCAGCCGCGCGAGCAGCGTCTTCACCGTCGCCTGCGTCCAGCCGTTGACCTTGCCGATGCGCGAGGTCAGGTCGGCGGCGGTCTGCGGGGCTTCGTCCCACAGCGCCGACAGCACCTGCATCTCCGACTCGCTTGCTCGTTCTGCCATGCGAACCCCTCCCATTGGCATCGCCTGTATGTGATACGACTACAAATGTAGTCAATGGGCTGAACGCTTGCTGAACGAAGCTGAACGACAAAGTGTCGGAATTTTTGACAATGCGCACGTGCGGTAAGAAATTGCTAACCAGCGTCTCGCGCCGAAAACGCCGCGGGCGCCAGATTGGCACGGCAATTGTATATCATATAATGTTCCCGAGTGTTCCGCTCAATGGAGCGGTGGGGGGCATCAGTCTGGTCCCTGATGCCCTCTGCCCCCACCCGGGAAATCCCCACTTACCCCCGATGCTGACGGGGGGCGGAGCGGCCGAAAGGCCCCGCCCCCCGAAGGCTTTTCTGTAAATCGCCCATAGGCAGTCTCACCGCTTTCGGCTGTTTTCGGACGGCACACCCCAACTTCGAACCCAAAAAAGCCCGCCGGAACGCTCGTCCCGGCGGGCCTTCATTCGATATCGGGCTGCGCTTATTCGGCGCGCGTCGGAACCCCGTTCATCAGCTGGTGCAGTTCGCCCGCTTCCCACATTTCCATCATAATGTCGCTGCCGCCGATGAATTGGCCCTTCACGTAAAGCTGGGGGATCGTCGGCCAGTCGGAAAATTCCTTGATGCCCTGGCGGACTTCCATGTCCTGGAGCACGTCGACGGTGCCATATTCAATGCCGAGGCGGTCGAGCATCGCGATCGCGCGCGAGGAAAAGCCGCACTGCGGGAACAGCGGCGTGCCCTTCATGAACAGCAGCACGGGGTTCTCCGCAACCAGCTTGGCGATGCGGTCGTGGGTGGTGGGATCGGTCATGGTCAGTCTCCGGGCAGGCGCGCCGTCGCGCCGCAAATATATATGGTCCCTATGAAGGGACGGCGGTGGTCAATTGCAAGGCATGAAGTTCGCCGCCCATGCGTCCGCCGAGCGCGGCGTAGACCGCCTTGTGCTGCGCGACGCGGGTCAGGCCGCGAAAGGCGGCGCTGACGACATGCGCCGCATAATGATCATTGTCGCCGGCAAGGTCGGTGATCGTCACCTCGGCATCGGGAAAGGCCCCGACGATCATCGCCCGCAAATCTTCCTCGCGCATACCCATCTGGATCGCCTCAGTTCTGGCTGTCCATGAACTGACGCCGCGCTTCGGCGGTCTTGTCGTTCAGCACCGCGCGGATTTCGGCGTCGCTGATCTCGACCTGCGCGGCCGTCAGGTCACCCGCGAGCTTGCGGATGACGTCTTCGTCGCCCGCTTCCTCGAAATCGGCCTGTACCACCGCCTTGGCATAAGCGTCGGTTTCCTCGGGCGTCAGCCCCATGCGTTCGGCCGCCCATTCGCCGACCAGCCGGTTGCGGCGCGCGGTGATCCGGAACTGCACCTCCTGGTCGCGTGCGAATTTCGCTTCATGGGCCCGTTCACGATCGTCAAATACGCTCATCTTGTCCTCACCGGTTAAGCTGTCCCTCGCAGATAGGTGGCCCGCCCCACCGGCGCAAGCCGCCTGTGCGGCAGATCACTTCCCTTTTTCAGACGAAGGGGTTAGGGTCGAAGCCAAGGGAATGGGTCGTACCGCAGCAACAAAGACTGCACCTTGCCGGACACGCGTCGGCACGGGGCCTTTACGCATGTGTTTGGGGGATTTGGTGATGACCGTTCGACGTCCGCATTTTGTGCCGGCTCTGGCGCTGCTGGCTCTTGCCGCGCCCGGAACCGCGCTCGCGCAGGGCACCGATCCGACGCTTCGCGACAGTTTTTCGATCGGCAGCGAGGGCGGCTCGCTGTGCGAGGTGCAGGCCACCGTCCGCGACGGCGTCGTCAAGGGCATGTTCGACCGCGCGTGGACGATCATCTGCCGCGATGCGAGCCAGCCCGTCGGTTATGTCCGCCTGCTGCGCGCCAGCCCCGACGAGGCGCGGGCGCGAATCGAACGGGGACGCGCCGGCACGATCACCTGCGCCGCAGGGGGTGCCTGTACCGTCCGGGACAGCAATGTCGAATGGACGACCCGGATCGAGAGCGACGGCGGCAACGTCTATAGCGTCGAGGGTTTCGCGGCCTATGGCGACGCGCTGAACATCGCGCTCGAATCGGTGCGCCAGCACAAGATCGTCCCGGGCGTCATCAAGGTCGCGACGACATCGGTCGGCGGCAACGACGGCTTTGCCCGCACGCTTGCCGGAGCGATCGACGTCGACAAGGCGCTGGCCGAGGGATACCGCCGCAACCACAGCGGCGACTATGCCGAAGCCGCCGAATTTTTCGAGGCGCTGTCGCGCCGCACGCTCGAGGAGCAGGCGGCGGCCGATATCGACCCGACCGAGTTCACGCTGAACCGTGCGCTGCAACGCTCGAACCTCGGCGAATTTGCCGAAGCCGAGCGGCTGTTCGCCGAGGTCGAGGCCATTCCGACCGGCGATCCCGTCCAGATCCGCCTGCGCCGCAACTTCCGCGCGATCAACGCGCTGAACCAGCGCGATTATGACGGCGCCGCGAACCTGCTGCGGCAACCGGTCGCGCCGCTGGCGGGCGGCGTGACGGTCGCGGGTGGCGCGGTGACGCTGACCCCCGAAATCGTCGCGGGCGTGAACAGCGGCGCCAACGCCCGCGCGGTCCGCCAGACGGGCGACCGCGAGCGGCTTGCGCCCGCCGAACGCGCGCAGATCATCGATGCGCAGGCGATCCACCTGCTCGGCACCGTCGAACGGCTCCGCGGCAATGCAGAAGCCGCCAAATCGGCGCAGCTCAAGGGCCTGTCCGACGCACTTGCGGTCCGGCAGGGCCGCGTGACCTCGATCATCCGCCTGCGTTCGCAGATGCTCGGCGAACTGGCGCTCGCCGAAGAAGCGTTGGGTGATAATGGCGCCGCCGACGCGCGCTTTCGCGAATCGGTCGATGCGCTTGCCATCGAATATCCCGAAACCAACGCGCTCGCCTCGGCGCGCGCGCGCTACGCGGCTTTCCTGACCCGCCACGGACAGGACGACAAGGCGATCGGCATCTATCGCGAGGTCGTCGCCGCGCTCGCGGGGTCGCAGCGTTCGACCACCGGCATGGCCAATATGATGGCGCCTTATTACCGGCTGCTCGCCAGCCGCTCGGCGACCGACGCGACCGCGGCCGGCGAATTTTTCGTCGCCAGCCAGCTTCAGGTGCGCCCCGGGGTCGCCGACACGCAGGCGGTGCTGGCGCGCGAATTGTCGAGCGGCAACGGCGACGGCGCGCGGCTGTTCCGTCAGGCGACGACGCTGAACCGCGACATCGAACGCGCGCGGATCGAGGATGCGCGCCTTTCGCAGCTTCCCGAATCGCCCGAAATCAACGCGCTGCGCGCCGACATCAAGACCCAGCTCGACAATCTGGCATTCCAGCAGGCCGAAACCGTCGTCGCGCTGTCGGCGTTCCCGCAATATCGCGTCGTCGCGCAGGGCAAGCTCGACCTTCCCGAATTGCAGAAGGTGCTGCGGTCCGACGAGGCCTATCTGAAGATGCTCGTCGTCGGCGACGCGGTCTATGCGATGCTGATCGAACCGGGCAGCGCGCAGCTCTGGAAGTCGGACATCAGTGCGTCCGGCCTCGACACCGCGGTCGATACGATCCGCTCGACCATCTCGATCGTCGAGAGCGGGCGCCGCGTCACCTATCCCTTCGACGCAGCAACGGCGTACAAGCTTTACGGCCAGCTGTTCGGCCCGGTTGCGGCGCGGCTGCCGACGGTGCCGCACCTCATCTTCGAGCCCGACGGCGCGATGCTGCGGCTACCGATCAACCTGCTCGTCACCGCCGACACCGGCCTTGCCGCTTATGAACAGCGGGTGCTCGACCCCAATGCCGACCCGTTCGACATGCGCCAGATCGCCTGGCTTGGGCGCACGACACGGCCGAGCACCGCGGTCTCGACGCTGGGTTTCCGCAATGCGCGGCAAGCCGCACCGTCGAAGGCGGCGAAACAGTATTTCGGCCTCGGCGAGAATCTGCCGGTGAATGGCAAGCTGCTGCCGTCGACCGGCACCCGCGGCGGGATCGCGGGCGGGGTCGATGGCGATTGCCTGTGGGACGTCGCGCAATGGTCGCGCCCGATCTCGGCCGACGAGCTGGTGACCGCACGCAATGCGATGGGCCGGTCGGCGGGCACGCTGCTCACGGGCGGCGCCTTCACCGACACCGCGGTGAAGAACCGCACCGACCTTGGCGATTATCGCATCATCCATTTCGCAACGCACGGCCTCGTCACCGCGCCGCGTCCCGCCTGCCCCGCGCGCCCCGCGCTCGTCACCTCCTTCGGCGGCGGCGATTCGGACGGGCTGTTGACCTTCCAGGAAATTTTCGACCTCAAGATCGACGCCGATCTCGTCATCCTGTCGGCGTGCGACACCGCGGGCGCGGCTTCGGTTTCGGCGACGCGCGAAGCCGGACTGTCCAGCGGCGGCGGCAACGCCCTCGACGGGCTGGTGCGCAGCTTCATCGGCGCCGGCGGCCGGTCGGTGATCGCGAGCCACTGGCCCGCGCCCGACGACTTCGACGCGACCAGGCGGCTGATCGGCGGATTGTTCGCCGCCCAGCAAGGGACGAGCGTCGCCGACGCTTTGTGGGGGACGCAGATACGCCTGATGGACGACAAGCAGACGTCGCACCCTTATTATTGGGCGGGCTTTGCGATCATCGGCGATGGCGCCCAGCCGCTGCTCCACGGCGCCACGGCAACCGCAGCGACCGCCCGCCCCGGGGAGGCCGCCGGCCGCGCCGCCCGCTGACCCGATGAACGCACCCGAAGCCATCACTCCCGCGGCGGACACGGCCGCGCCGGACGGCCAGCGGGCCGCCGTGCCGCTGCGCAAGCGCGTGCGCCGGCTGGTCATGCAGCTCGGCCCGTCGCGGATGGCGGCGACGATCGTCTTCCTTGTGATAGCCATGCTGATCGCGCGCTTCAGCTGGCAGATGCCGCTGATCGATGCCGCCGAGCGCGCGCTCTATGACGCGCGTGCAACACTGATGGCGCCGCATGTCGAACAGGACAAGCGCATCACCCTCGTCACCTATAATGACGAAACCTTGTTCAACACCGGCATCCGCTCGCCGCTCGACCGCACCCTGCTTGCCCGCGCGCTCGGCAACCTCGACCAGATGGGTGCCAAGGCAATCGGGATCGATATCGCATTCGACTCGCCGCGCCCCGACGACGATGTGCTGAAGGCGCAATTGCGCTCGATGCAGACCCCGACCTGGCTCGCCTATGCCGAGCAGGCGAGCAACCCGAACACGATCTTTTACGAACAGCAGAAATATCTCGAAGCCTATATCGCCGACGTCGCAACCGCGAAGACGAAGCCGACAAGCGTCCTGTTCCGTACCGACGACGACAGCGTGATCCGCCGCTGGCCCGACCGGCCGAAGAATCTGCCGCCCCTCATGTCAAACGCCCTCGCCCCGGTCGATCCGGCCTATGCGAACTACCAGGGCAATATCCGCTTCCTTGTCCCGGCGCGGGCGGCCAAGGGGCAGGAAGAGCCGGTCTTTGCCAACATCCCGATCGACACTTTCGCGATGCCGATGGATGCCGATATGCGCGCAGGCTTTTCCGAGCTGGTCAAGGGCCGCTATATCCTGATCGGCGGCGACATCATCGACAACGACCAGTTCAACACGCCATTGAGCCGCTTTGTCGACCCGATCACCGGACAGCATGAAACGATGATCGGGCTCGAAGTCCACGCCCATATGCTGGCGCAGCAACTCGACAATGCCTGGTCGCGCCCGCTCGCGGGGCCGGCGCTCTGGGTGCTTGCGATCCTGATCGTGCTGGCGGGCGGGCTTACCAGCCTCATCGATTTGCGCGCGCGCTGGGTCGCGCTCGCTTTCCTCGGTCAGATGGCCTTTTTCGTCGCCTTTCCTTTCTGGTTGCAGGGCCGCGGCATCGACACGATGACGCTGCCGACCTTCGGCTGGGCGATCGGCTGGCTGTTCGGCTATGCCGCGGTCGGCACCGCCGCACGCACGATCGGGTCGCGCCAGCGCGCCTTCGCGCAATCGGCGCTCGGCAAATATCTGCCCGCCGACGTCGCGGCGCAGATCATGCGCGACCCCGACCAGCTCTCGCTCCACGGCGAAAGGCGCAACATCTTTTGCGTCTTCACCGACCTTGAAGGCTTTACGAAGCTGAGCCACGCGGTCACACCGGAAACCGTCGCGCGGTTGCTCAACGAATATCTTGACCGGCTGTCCGACATCGTGCTCGAACATGGCGGGACGATCGACAAGTTTGTGGGCGATGCGATCGTCGCTTTCTGGGGTGCGCCGCTGAGCCGCCCCGACGACGGACCGCGCGCCGCCGCCGCCGCACTCGCCATGTATCAGGCGGGCGAGAAATATCGCGTCGACCTGGCCGCCGAAGACGTCCCGCCGATCGGCATGACGCGCGTGGGCTTGCACGTCGGCGACGCGATCGTCGGCAATTTCGGCGGCGAGGGACGCATCCAGTACACGGCGCTCGGCGACAGCATGAACACCGCGTCGCGGCTGGAGGCGGCGAACAAGAGCCTGAAGACCGGCGTCCTGATCTCGGCCGAGGCGGCCACGCGATCGGGCCGTGACGATCTGGTACCGATGGGCCGCGTGACGCTGCGCGGCCGCGCGCAACCCGTCGATGTCTTCACTCCGCGCCCCGATCTCGCCCCCGACCAGCGCGCGCGGGTCGCGGCGCTGGTTGCCGCGCACATCGCAGGCGACAAAAAAACCTATGTGACCTGTGCCACAGCAATACAGGCGGATTTCGGTCAGGATGCAGCCATCATGTTTCTGATAGAACGTCTGAACGAGACCAAAGAGGGAGAAAGCTATGTCCTTTCCTGACTTCCGGATGCGCCGCCTCGGCCTCACCGCCGCTGCCGCCATCGCCGCGGTGGCGGTTGCCGGCACCGCCGCCGCGCAATCGATGGTCGTCCGCTCGACCGGGCCATCGGCAGCCAAATACCCGACCGGTGCCAAGCTGAAACCCGCCGACAAGCTGACCCTCGTCGCGGGCGACAAGGTCGTGCTGATGCAGGCGGGCAAGACCCGGACCCTGTCCGGCCCTGGCACCTTCGGCGCCACCGGCACGGTGCAGGCCAGCCAGTCGCTGGGCGGGAACGTCACGCGAATGCTGGCCAAGGGACCGACGATGCGGTCGCGCGGGGGGTTCACTCGCGGCGATCTGCCGGCACCGGCACCGGCCGACGTGCGCGCGCCCAATTTGTGGCTGCTCGACTATCGCGAAGCCGGAACCTTCTGCGTCGCCGATCCGGCAACCCTGATGCTGTGGCGCCCCGATATGGAAGGCGACACCGCGCTGGAGATCGACAGTGCGGGCAAAAAGACGACCGTGGCGATCGTCGACGGCGCGAATTTCCGCAAATGGCCCACCGATGTGCTGCCGGTGCAATATGGTACCGATTATCGCCTGTCGGGGGGCGGTCTCGCGCGGCCGGTGACGGTGCGCTTCACGTCCGTGGGGAGTGTTCCCGACACGGTCGAGGGATCGATCGAAATGTTGATGGCCAAGGGTTGCTCGCCGCAGCTCAACCGGCTGGTCGACACGATGTCGGAGGCCGAAGGCGGCTGAACACCGTGGATGGGGCGGCCATTGTAACCGCCCTATCCATCTGATAATCATCCAAGGAAATTCCGTCAGTCGCGCGGCGGTAACATTTCCTTGGGTCGCAATTCGCGTCGCCGGTTCGCCGGCGAAGCAATGGAGTTGGCGTGTAGCGACTGTCGCGGCGCGCCCGTACGCAAGGGGTGGTGATGGCCGTGTCGGGGGATATGGGGAATAACGGGGTCAACGTGCGCAAAGGCGCCGTGATCCACAAGGCGCTGGCCGGTTCGGCGATGCTGATCGCTGCGGCCTTGCCCGTCACGGCGCTGGCGCAGGCAACGCCGCAGATTCCGACACGCGAGGAAATCCAGCGGCCGACATTGCCCCCCGCGGCGCAGCCGAGCGAACAGATCGTCGCGATCGACGACGAGGTAGAACGCGCACCCTGCCCGCTCGCCAATCCCGAATTCGCCAATGTCCGCTTCACCTTGCGCGGGGTCGAATTTTCCAGCGTCGAAGGCATCGACAATGGCATGCTCGCGCCGAGCTGGTCCGACCGTATCGGCCAGGAACTGCCGATTTCCGCAGTGTGCGACATTCGCGACCGCGCGGCAACGATGCTGCGGTCCAAAGGCTATCTGGCCGCGGTCCGCGTACCGCCGCAGACAATCGGCGACGGTGTCGTCAAGCTCGACATCCTCGCGGCGCGGATGGCACGCATCGAGGTGCGCGGCGACGCCGGGGCCAACGAAAAACTGCTCCAGCGCTATTTGTCGCGGCTCGACGACCAGCCCGTGTTCAACATCGTCGACGCCGAACGCTATCTGTTGCTCGCACGCGATATTCCGGGGATGGACGCGCGCCTGACGCTGCGCCCCGGCGCGGTCCCCGGCGAAGTCGTCGGCGAAGTCACCGTCACCCGCACGCCCTTCATGTTCGACTTCAACGCCCAGAATTTCGGCTCACGCGACGTCGGCCGCTGGGGCGGGATCGCTCGCGCGCGTTTTGCGGGCCTGACGGGCATGGGCGACCTCACCACCGCCAGCTTTTACGCGACCCCCGATTTCGACGAGCAAAAGGTCGTTCAGGTCGCGCATGAATTCCGCGTCGGCGGCGAAGGGCTGCGCTTCGGCGCGAGCTATACCTATGCCTGGACGCGCCCCGACATCACCGGCCTTCCGGTCAAGTCCGATACGCAGATCGTCAGCCTGTTCGCCGCCTATCCGCTCGTCCTGACGCAGGCGCACCGCGTGACGATCGGCGGCGGGCTCGATTTCATCGATCAGGATATCAGCCTGACCGGCGTGCCGATCAACGAAGACCGGCTGCGGGTCTTTAATATTCGCGCCGACGCGAGCTGGATCGATCCGACGTCGATCGCCGGGCGCGGCGGCTATGGCCCCGCCGAACCGCGCTGGTCGCTCTCGACATCGTTCGAAGCGCGGCAGGGGATCAGCTTCCTCGGCGCGAGCGACGATTGCGGCCCTGGCGGCACAGCCTGTTTCCTGCCCGGCGCGGTGCCGCTGACCCGCGTCGAAGGCAAGCCCGACGCCTTCCTGATCCGTGCGAACGCGCTCGCCGAATGGCGCCCGACGAAATTGTTCACCCTGTCGGCCGCACCCCGCGCCCAATGGGCGAGCGACCCGCTGCTCGCTTATGAGGAATTTTCGGGCGGCAATTTCACCGTCGGACGCGGCTTCGACCCCGGCACGGTGATCGGCGACAGCGGCGTCGCGGTGGCGCTCGAGGCGCGCTACGGCTCGTTCGTCCCGGCCAACACCGAAAGCTTCGCGTTCCAGCCCTTCGTCTTTTTCGACGCGGCGTGGGTGTGGAACAAGGATAGCGCATTCGACGGCCTCAACCCGCAGAAACTTTATTCGGCGGGCGGCGGGATACGCGCCGCCTATGGCGATCTCGCGCGGCTCGACGTCACGATGGCCGTGCCGCTCAATCGCGGCGGCTTCCTGACCGAAAAGCCCGATCCGCGGCTGCTCGTTTCACTGACCACCCAGTTCGGCGTGAGAGCGCGCTGACCATGACTTCTGCATCGAGGACAAACGCCATGCGTGCCACCGCCACTCCCGCGCCGATCCACACCGGCAAGCGGCGCCTGCTCACGAGCTGCGCGGTCGCGGCCGGAATGATGGCCTTGGCCTGTGGCGGCCCCGCGCTGGCGCAGGTGGCGGGTACCGGCACTTTTACAACCGGTGGAGGTACGGCGAACGGCGGCGGCGGGACCACGACGACGACGACCGTGACCCAGTTGCAAAATGTGATCGACTGGGTGCCCACCGACCCCTTGCCAACCGGCGGCGACATCAACCTTTTGCCGGCCGGTTCGACGTGGAACTTCGTCGGCACCGGCGACTATACGGTCCTCAACCGCTTCGTGAACAGCGGCGGTGGATCGCTGAGCCGCCAGATCGCGCTCAACGGCACGGTCAACAGTTATGTCGGATCGACCACCGGGCCGCGCGGCGGCAATATCTGGTTCTATAACGCCGGCGGCATCCTGATCGGTGCGACCGGCGTCATCAATGTCGGCAGCCTCGTCCTGACCACCAACAACATCTCCACGAGCGGCACGACGATCAGTTTCAACGGGACGGCGGGCAGCACGTCGGCGATCACCGTCAACGGCGCGATCAACGCGAACAAGGTCGGCAACCCCGGCGGCAGCTATGTCGCGCTCGTCGCACCGCGCGTCGTCCAGGCCGGTGCCGTCCGCGTCGATGGCTCGGCCGCCTATGTCGCCGCCGAACAGGTCGACATCCGCATCAACAGCGGCCTGTTCGACATCAACGTCATCCGGGGGGTCGAGGGCGGTAACGTAATCACGCACACGGGGACGACGACCGGTCCGGGGCATCAGGACGGCGACACCGACCAGAACCGCATCTATATGGTCGCCATTCCCAAAAATGACGCGGTCACGATGCTGGTATCGGGCACGATCGGCTATGACGATGCGGTCTCGGCCACGGAGGTCGACGGCGGGGTACGCCTCTCGGCGGGTTATAATGTCATCGGCGGTGAACTCGCGGCGACGCCGGTCAATGCGACAGCGGCCAACATTACCGCAGGCGACACGCGGTTCCTCAGCGGCACGATCGCACGCGCCAGCAACGTGTTTGCCGCGCAGCCGACGCAGCCCCTTCCGGGGTCACCGCCGCCGATGTCGTCGGCGGGCCAGTTCTTTGTCGAAGGCAGCGGCACCTTCATCGGCGACGCCAGCTCGACGGTTTCGATCGGCGCCAACCAGTCGGGCGGCGCCACCGGAACCTTCAATGTGCAGTCGGGCGGCCGGGGCGGCACGCCGGGCGTTGCCGCGGTCAACGTCACCGGCGGCACGCTTTCAGCGCCGGGTGGAATCGCGATCCGGGCCACGGGCACCCCCGACGCCGTGACCGGCAACAGCCAAGGCGGCACCGCAAGCCTGACGATCACCGGCGGCAGCGTCACGTCGTCGGGCGTGACGGTCGAGGCGAACGGCACCTCCGACGAGGGATCGAGCGGCACCACCGGCGACGGACGCGGCGGCAATGCCAGCATCTCCGTCAGCAACAGCGGCAGTTCGCTGACCGCGGGCAACATCTTCATCAACGCCATCGGGCGCGGCGACAACAGCTTCGTCAGCGGGCCGCCGGCAACCAACGGCGACGGGATCGGCGGGACGGCCAGCCTGACCGTGTCGAACGGCGGAGCCGTCGGTCCCGCGAGCCTGCTTTCGGTCGATGCGCGAGGCATCGGCGGTATCGGCCTCACGCAATCGGGCGACGGCACCGGCGGCACCGCGCGTATTTCGGTGTCGGGCCCCGGATCCTTCCTGTCGACGACGCAAAGCTTCGTCCAGGCCGGCGGCGACGGCGGCGGGAGCATCGCGGGCTTTGCGACGAGCCAGAATGGCGGCGACGGGACGGGCGGCACCGCCGAAGTGCTGATCGACACCGGCGCATCGTCGACCGTTTCGCTCGGCGCGCTCGGCGCGAGCGCACTCGGCCGCGGCGGCAATGCCGGCGGCAGCGAGAATGCGAGCGGCGGCAACGCGTTGGGCGGCACGGCACAATTGATCGTGGACGGCGGCGTCAACGCCCAGTTCACGGCGATCACGCTCAACGCGTCGGCGCTGGCGGGCAACGGAACGAGTCCCAGCGGAACCACCGGGCAATCGGGCAACGCGCGCGCGAACAATGTCACGCTGACCGCGACGGGCGGTTCGACCATCGGCAGCAGCAGTTTCGTCAATCTGTTTGCGGTCGGCATGGGCACCGCCGGCGAGAATTTCGGAACGGGAACCGGCGGCAATGTCGGGGTCAACGCGACCGCGGGCGGGACGATCACCACCGCCAACCGGCTCACCGTCCAGGCGATGGGCGGAAACTCCTCCTTTGCGATGGCCCAAAGCGGCGGCAACGGCGTCGGCGGCAATGTCGATTTCCTCGCCGATAGCGGAACGATCGTCGCCGAAGTCTATGACGTCAATGCCAGCGCCAGCACGGTCAACGTCACCGGCACCGGCGGCACTGCACGCGGCGGGACGATTGACCTGCTTGCCCGCAATGGCGGCGAGCTCCGCGCAACGCTCGATGCCACCAACCTGTTCAACGCCAGCGCGGCGTCGGGTAGCAGCGCCGCAGGCACGGCCGCGAACGGCGGGACGATCCAGTTGATCGCCAATGGCGGCCACCTCAACCTCGGCATCGGCGCCGACCTTTCGGCCACCGGCACGTCGGGTGGCGCGGTGACGGCGGGCGCGACGGCGACGGGCACCGGCGGGTCGATCCTGATCCAGACCGCCGCGGCGGCGGGCAGCGAAATCGATTATGGCAGCCTTTTTGTCACGACCGACGGCCGTACATCGGTGGAGTTCGAGGTTCCGGGGGGCCCGATCGATACCAGCGGGAACGGCCTCGGCGGTGCGATCACCCTCGATGTTCAGGGTGGCACCCTGTCGGGCGGCTTGATCGAATTGTCGGCGAGCGGCTACGGCAGCGGCGGCTCCGCGAACGGTACGGGCGGCACCGCAACCTTCACCCAGACGGGCGGCGACATCTCGATCAGCGACATGTCGGTCAGCGCCGACGGATTCGGAGGCGTTGCACAGGGCGTGTCGGGTATCGGCCGCGGCGGTATCGCGACGATCGACCTGTCGGGCGGAACGATCACTGCCGCCGACATCATCGCATCGGCGAGCGGCGAAGGCCGTTCGGGCCTGGACGGCGACGATCAGGATCCGGCCAATATCACCACGGGCGGCACCGGCGGCGCGGGCATCGGCGGCAATGCGGTCATCAACATCGGCGGCACCGCCATCGTCGATGCGAGCGTCATTGGGGCCTATGCCAATGGCACCGGCGGCACCGGCGGCGCCTTCAACAATTTCTCCAGCTTCGGCGGTTCGCCCGGCACTCCGGGCAACGGCGGCGACGGGACCGGCGGCACCGCGAGCGTCAACCTTGCGGGCGGTTCGGTCACTGCGAGCAGCGTGATCGCCGATGCATCGGGCATCGGCGGACAAGGCGGCTCTTCCTTCTTTTCGAGCAGTTCGGGCGGTGCGACGGGCGTCGGCGTCGGCGGCACGGGCGGCACCGGCCGGGGCGGAGGCGCGACGATCGGCCTCGCGGCGACATCGGGCGCGATCGCGAGCCTCAACGCCGTTTCGCAGGGTATCGGCGGCCTTGGCGGTACGCACAATGTCGGCGGCGCGGGCGGCGACGGCTATGGTGGTATCGCGCAGGCGATTATCGACGACTTCGATGCCGGCACGCTCCAGATCGCGCTCGATTCGACGGCGGCGGGCGGCAATGGCGCCAACGGTCGCGACGGACGCGGCGGCAACGGTGGCAATGCCTTTGGCGGAACGTCGAGCGTCCTCGCCGACGGCGCCAATGCGATTGTCGAGACCACGCAGGCCAATTTCGTCACCGGCGCGACCGGCGGCAATGGCGGCAACGGCAATCTGGGCTTCGGTTCTTCAGCGGCGGTCGCGCCTTCGGGTGGCAACGGCGGCAGCGCGCAGGGCGGCGCGATCGAGGTCATCGCGCGCGATGGCGCGGCGATGACGCTCGGCCTGCTCGCGGGCGACACCGTCGAAATCGGCAGCACCGGCGTCGGCGGCAACGGCGGCAACGGCAGCGCTGCCGATTTCGGCACCGGCAATATCGGCGGCGACGGCGGCATCGGCGGCGGCGGGGTCGGCGGGTCGGTACGCCTGATTGCCGACGGCGGCATGATCACGACAGCCGGCGAGCCGGTGGAAATCAACGTCAGCGGCCAATCGGGAGCCGGCGGCACTGGTGGCCTCGCGGGCGGCGGCGGCAGCCTGCCCGGCGCGAACGGCGGCTTTGCCGGCACCGTAGGCGGCCGCGTCAATATCGACGCGCGGACGACCGGCGCGGGGGCCGGGCTGATCGACCTTGGCAACACCAATATCCTTGCGAGCGGCGACACGGCGGGCCGTGTCGAAATTCGCAGCGACAGCCGGGTCAACTTCGCCAGCCTCGACGTCGAGGTGCTCGGCCTTGCCGATCCGACGAACAACGACACCGACACAGCGTCGACGGGCATCTTCCTTGGCGCCAACGGCGGGGCGATCGAAACCGGGAGCCTGTCGCTCATCACCGACGGTTCAATCGGCCTTTATGCGCAAGGGGCCGGACGCGTGATCGTCGGCGAGACGGCGCAGCTTCGCGCACGCGATCAGGTCGACATCCGCCATGATCAGCGCGGCGCCAATGCCGCACCGACGCTGGAGACCACCGGCGACCTGTTCATCGTCGCGGGAACCAGCATCAGCGGCGCGCCGGGCAGCCTGCTCGCCGCGGGCGGCACGCTCTCGCTGACCGGCGAAGGCCCCGGCGCGACGATCGGCGTCGACCGCCTCGACGCCACCGATATCACGATCACCGGCAGCGGCGCCGCGAGCGTCGAGCACGCCGAGGCGGTCAATGATTTCACCGCGAGCGCCGGCAGCTTCCGCACCGGGCTCAATTCGATCATCACCGGCGGCGATATCACGATCACCTCGCCGGGTGCGGTCGATCTGGGCAATTCGAGCGCGGGCGGCTTCGTGCAGGTCACGGGCCAGTCGATCGTCTTCAACAATGTCGACGCGGGCCTGAACGTGAACCTGTTCGCCGATGGAACGGCGGCGGGCGCCGAAGGAATCCGCGGCGGGTCGATCGACGCGGGCGGCGACACCACGCTCTTCGGCAACAGCATCGCGCTGACCGGCACGGTCACGGGCACCGGGTCCTTCTTCGCGTTCGGTACCGGCGGCGCAGTGGCGGTGAACAACGCCAACGTCGACGGCACCATCTCGATCTTCTCGGCCGCCGATCTGACCGGCACCTATGTCGCTGGCGGCAATATCTTCCTGAACTCGAACGCCAATATCAACGCATCGGCGCGGGCCAACGGCGGTTATGTCGATGGCAACGGCATCTTGGCGGAGGGCAATCTGTTCGTCGTCGCGGCGGGCAATGCAACGCTGACGAACAGTTCGGCGGGGCGCATGTTCGGCGTCAGCGCTGGTGCGGCCGCGTCGGTGAACGGCGGCACGGCGGGCGAGGATATCCTGGTCCTTGCCGGCACGGCCGCGAACCTGACCAATGTCACCGGCGGCGACGACATCACCGTTCGCGCGCCGGGCAACATCACCGCGCTCAACGTCCGCACGACCGGCGCTGGCGCCGACACGCATATCCTCGACTTTTCCACGGTATCGGGCAGCCCCACCTTCACGATCGGGACGGGCGAGGGAACGCAGGGCATCAACGGCGCCGATATCGTGATGGCGTCGACGGCCGGCGCGATCGACGCGACCACCCTGTCGGCGGGCGACGACATCCTGCTCAACGCCGCGGGCAGCCTCGCGGTCAACGGCGCCACGACGCTGGGGCTCGGCACGACGGGCGGCGACAGCAGCATCCGCACGCAAGGCGGCGCGACGACGCTTTCCGGGCTCGATGCGTTCAGCGACGTCGTCGTCGACGCGGCGGGGCTGGCGAACCTGACCGGCCTGGTCGCGGCGGATCGCGACATCATCATCAACGCGCAGGACGTCCGCCTCGCGACGCTGACCGGAACCGGCGGTGCCGCAACGCCGACGGTGCAGGCCGGCGGCAATGTCGCGATCAATTCCTCCGCGGGCATTGCGGGCGGCGGCGTCCGCGCGGCCGGCGACGCGGCGCTGACTGCTGCGACGGCGATCGGCCTCACCGCGGTCGAGGGTCAGAATGTGGCGCTCATCGGCGGCGGCGGCATCGACGTGAACGCGGTTACGGCGCTCGGCACGACGCTCCTCGACAGCGCCGGCGGCAATATCCGCATCGGCACCCTCGCCGCCACGGGCGCCATCGACGCCAGCGCCCAAGCGATCCGCATCGAAAGCGGCGGTGCCATGAATTTCGCGGCGCTCACCACCGATTCCGGTGATGCCTATGTCCGCTCGACCGGCAATCTCTCGGTCGCCAATGCCAATGTCGCGGGCACGGCCGACCTGCGGACGCAGGCGGCGACAATGAACGTCGGCAACCTGACCGCAGCCAATGCCGTGCTCGAAAACACGAGCGGGTCGCTCGATCTCGGCGGCGTGACCGTGACGGGAACGCTCGGCGCCACGGCACGCACGGCGCTGGGCGTGACCGGCGTCGTCACGGGCCGGTCGATCTCGCTCGCATCGGCCGCGATCAATATCGGCTCGGCCGCCCGTGTCGGCACTGCCGGGGTGACCCAGCAACTGTCGGTCACCAACAACAACAACGCCAACCAGACCTTCATCGGCGGCACCGGCTCGCCCGGCGCCTATCACCTCAGCGCCGACGAGATGACGCGCCTCTACGGCACGCAGATCGATATTGTCGCACCCGAAGTCGCCGCGGCGGGCGGCACCTCGGTCGGATCGGCCGCCCCGCCCGACGTCGTCGTCGATGGCTTCACCATGACCGGCGGCGCGTCGAACTCGAACCTCGGCGCGAACGGCGCGCTGACGATCCGCACGCCGGGCAAGATGCGCGTGATCGGCAGCGTCCAGCTCACCGGGCTGACCGACGCCAACGCGCTGAACCTGCGCGCCGACGACGCGCTCGAAGTGATCCTCGGGCAAGGCAGCGTCCGGCTGGTCAACGGCACGGCGCCGGCGGGCCAGCTCAACATGGCGTCCGCCGACATCATCGTCGCGACGCAGGCGGCGATCACCGCCGTCGGCGCCGCCACGACCATCGATGCGATCAACACGCGGCTGGGCGAGAATGACGGCGTCGTCCTCGACGAAGGGGCGCTCTTTGCGCGCGGCATCCGCGCCAATGTGGCGGGCGGTTTCTATGTCCAGAACAGCGGCGCGGGCACGCAAACGGCGCAGCGCCGCGGGCTGACCTTCGGCGCCGGCGGGCTCGACGTGACGACGCAGGGAGAGTCGCGCATCGTCATCAATGGCGTGCACCTCGGGCCGAACGGCCAGGTCACCGGGTTCGATACGATCGGGCTGCTGACCATCGGCGGGGTGGCGCCGGTCGTCGGAACCTATGACCGGCGATCGACCTTCAACGGCTGCTTCATCGCCAGTACGGCCACATGCACGACCGTGGCCTTCGACGTCGAGAATAGTTTCCCGGTGCAGGACATCATCGAGGAGGAAACCGAAAGCGATGACAGCGCCGAGGGTCAGAGCCTGCCCGTCCCGCTGATCACGATGCGCGAGCTCGATCCGCTGACCGGCGAGCCGCTGCTCGACGACCCGGTGACCGGCGCGGGCAACGACGATCTGTGGACCGCGCCGACCGGGCAGTAACGAGCGTTTCGGTTGACGGATTGCCTTGGCGCAAGGCATGGGCGGCGGGATGACCGACGCCCATGCCTCCCCGCTCAAGCTGTTCAACAGCCTGACGCGCAGTCTGGAAGAGTTCCAGCCCGTCCACCCCGGTGAGGCGCGGGTCTATAGCTGCGGACCGACGGTCTACAACTATCCTCACATCGGCAATATGCGCGCCTATGTCTTTGCCGACACGCTCGGCCGCACGCTGTCGTACAAGGGATACAAGCTCACCCACGTCATCAACATCACCGACGTCGGCCACCTGACCGACGACGCCGATGCAGGCGAGGACAAGCTGGAAAAGGCGGCGGCCGAGCGCGCCCAATCGATCTGGGACATCGCGCGCCATTACACCGAGGCCTATTGGGCCGATATCAAGGCGCTGAACATCCGCCAGCCCGCGCACTGGTCGATCGCGACAGATTATGTTCCTGCGATGATCGACTTTGCGAAGACCATCGCCGACAAACATTGCTACGAACTCGACGGCGGCCTCTATTTCGATACCACGACGGTGGCCGATTACGGCCGCCTCGCGCGCCACGGCACCGATGAGGGCGAAAGCCGGATCGATCCCGTCGACGGCAAGCGGCACCCCGCCGACTTCGCGATCTGGCGCAAGACGCCTGCGGGCGAGACGCGTCAGATGGAGTGGGATTCGCCGTGGGGCCGCGGTGCGCCGGGCTGGCATCTCGAATGCTCGGTGATGTCCGAAGCCCTGCTCGGCTTTCCCTTCGATATCCACACCGGCGGGATCGACCACCGCGAAATCCACCATCCGAACGAGATTGCGCAGAACCAGGCGCACAGCTGCTCGACCGACAGCGGCGCGCGGATGTGGATGCACAATAATTTCCTCGTCGAACGCTCGGGCAAGATGTCGAAGTCGAGCGGCGAGTTTTTGCGCGTCCAGCTCCTCATCGACAAAGGCTACCACCCGCTCGCCTATCGCCTGATGTGCCTGCAGGCGCATTATCGCAGCGAGCTGGAGTTTTCGTGGGAAGGCCTGGGCGCCGCGCTGACGCGATTGAAGCGGCTGGTGATGGCCGCAGCGCCTGTCCGCGATGCGGAAGCGACCGAACCGGCCGACCGCCGCCTCACCGACCTGCTCGCGAAATTCGACGCGGCGATGTCCGACGACCTCAATACAGCGGTCGCGCTGACCTTGCTCGAAGAGGCCGCCGCGATGAAGAAGGTCGATGCGGGCCAGAAGCACGCGGCGCTCGCGGCGATGGACGCGGTGCTGGGCCTCGATCTCCTTACCATCGAGCGCGCCGATCTGCGCGTGCGTCCCAAGACGGCGGCGATCGGCGAGGAAGACATCGAAGCCATCCTCACCCGCCGTAAGGAAGCCCGCGACGCCAAGGACTTCGCCGCATCCGATGCGCTCCGCGACGAGCTGATCGCGGCGGGGGTCGAGGTGATGGACGGCGACCCGCTCGGCTGGGACTGGCGCCTCTCCAATTAGAGGCTTGCCGCGGCGTCGCGGGCTGCTAGCCTCGTTGCATGTCGCAACTGATCTGCTGGCTGCTTGTCGGCCTTGTCCACCTGATCCCGGCGCTGGCGCTGTTCCGGCCGGCGCTGATCACGCGGCTCTATGGCGTCCGGCCCGACAGCCCGCTGTTCCTGCTCATGCACCACCGCGCGGCGCTGTTCTTCGCGGTGCTCGTCGCCTGTGTGTGGGCGGCGTTCGACCCCGGCGGACGCAAGCTCGCGACATTGCTTGCCGCAATCTCGATGCTCAGCTTTCTCTTTCTCTATCAGTCATATGGCCGCCCCGCCCAGCTCGGCACCATCGCGCTCGTCGACCTGATCGGCCTCGCCCCGCTGGCCTGGGCGGGCTGGCACGCCTTCCAGCAGTAGGAACATCATGACCAAGACCGTCACCGTCCTTTCGGGCCTGATCCGCCCGCTCGTCGAAAACCGCCTGCCCGACTGGGTCGAGCCGCGCTTCTTTGCGTCGAAGGAGGAGGCGCTCATACTCGCGCCCGCGGCCGAGATCGGCTGGTTCGACATGTACGACAAGAAAGACATGGCGGCGATCATTACCGCGGCGACGCAGCTCAAATGGCTGAACTCGATCTACGCCGGGGTCGACGGCATGCCGCTCGACCTGCTCCACCAGCGCGGCACGGTGGTGACCAATGGCGCGGGGATCAACGCGATCACCATTGCCGAATATGTCGTGATGGGGATGCTGACCGTCGCCAAGGGGTATCGCGACGTGGTGCGCGCACAGGAGCGCCGCGAATGGCTGATGGACTCACCCGGCAAGGTCGAGCTGTTCGGGTCGAAGGCGCTGCTGCTCGGCTATGGCGCGATCGGCAAGCTGATCGAAGAGCGGCTGAAGGCCTTTGCGGTCGATGTCACCATCGTGCGCCGGTCGCCGGGACCGAATACGCTCACGCCCGATCAATGGCGGGCGCAGCTCGGCGAATTCGACTGGGTGATCCTCGCGGTGCCCGCGACGCCCGAAACCGACGGTATGATCGGCGCGGCGGAACTCGCGGCGATGAAGCCGACCGCGACGCTCATCAACATCGCGCGCGGCAGCGTCGTCGATCAGGACGCGCTCGTCGCAGCGCTCGATAGCCAGCAGATCGCGTCGGCCTTCCTCGACGTGACGACCCCCGAACCGCTCCCGTCGGACGACCCGCTGTGGAGCCTCGACAATGCGCATATCACGATGCACCTGTCAGGCCGCGCGCAGGACAAGATGTTCATCCGGTCGGCGCAGCGCTTCCTCGAAAATCTCGATCGCTGGAAAACGGGCGAAGCCGTCGAGCCGCGGGTGGACCTGACGCTGGGTTACTAGCCCGGCCGCTCGGCCTTCAGTTCGCGCACCAGCGGCTGTAGCCGCTCGTCATATTTGGCGAGCATCGTGTGCGCGCCTGCGTGGTCGTAGAAGCTGACGAGTTCGCGCCCGTTCCAGCGGTGAAGCGCATAGGCGGGATCTTCGGCGACGATCATCGGCCGGTCGTCGGGTTTGTTCTCGTCGATCGGGCGAAGGTCGAGCGAGACTTGCGGCGCAGTCGACGAGCAGATCGCGATCGTGCGCCCTTCCCAGGCGACGGTCACGCTGCGATGCAGATGCCCGCAGATCAGCCCGCGGACCTGCGGATGCCGCCGCACGACATCGGTGAAGGTCGCGACCCACGGTTCGTCGGGGTCGGTGTTCATCCACTCGATCCCGCTTTCGACCGGGGGGTGGTGCATGACGATATAGGTCGGCTTGGCGGTGTCCTTCGCCAGCTCGGCATCGAGCCAGGCGGCGCGCGCCTCGCAAAAGGCGCCGCCGTGGCGCCCCTCCTCGAGCGTGTCGACCGTCACCAGCCGCAATTCGGGCAGGTCGATCGCATATTGGACAAAGCCGTTGCCGTCATCGAAACCCGGAAAGCGCGCGTGGAAATTATCGCGCAAATCATGGTTTCCGACGCTCGGCCAGACGGGAAAGGGGCAACGCGAAAAGGCAGTCACAAGGCGGCGATAGCTGTCGTCGTCGCCGCGGTCGGTGATGTCGCCGGTCGCGAGCAGCAGATCGGGGCGGTTCGGCCCTTCGATCAGCACGTCGAGCACCTCGTCGAGGCGCTTGCGGTTATATTCGGCCGGATTGTCCGGATCGAACCCGATATGGATATCTGTGATCTGTGCGATCAGCATATCCGTCCCCCGTTCCGGCCGGCTGGTCCCGACCCATAAAACCTCACCCGCCCCGCCTTGCCCCGTGCAAGGGAGGTGTGCGCCACGTCACATCGTAAAGGCCCCGCCCCCCGGTTCCTGTGATCATGCTCACACCATAGCTAGCAGCAAGAGGTTTATTTGTGATTGCGGCGGTGTTTTTCTTGGCTCTGCGCGGCGGCATCCACGGCTTGCCGCCGTCCGAATGATATTCGTGGCACATCGCGCAGGGTGATTCGGTCGCGGTTTCGACCTTCACCACCCGCGCACCGCCCTCGCCGACATGGCAGTCGCGGCACTGGCGCAGGCCGGGAACGAGCAGGTCGCTCGACGCTTTCGACGCGGGCGCGGCGGTGTGGCAATCGGCGCAGTCGGTTTCCTTGTGCGCATCATGATCGAACCAGCCCTTTTGCAGGTATCGCGGAGTCTGGTCGACCGCCGCGACGCGCCAGTTGTTGCCCGCTGTGGGGGCAAAAATGGTGTGGCAGTCATAGCAGGCCCCACCCTTCGAGAAGACCGCGCGCACCGCGTCCTGCGCGCGCGACGGCCGCGCCGCGACTTCGTTGAAGTAGATATTGTAGACCTGCCCCTCGGCATAGGCGCCGGGGCGCCGCCGCTGCATCCCGCCGAGTTGCAGCGGCCGCGCGGGCGGGGTCGAGCGATAATAGGCGGTGAGGTCGGCGACGACCTGATCAGGCTCGCCGTGACGCAGCGTGCGCGTCACCCCGCCGACGGTCTCGAACGCGAGGCTGTGACACATCGCGCAGTCACGTTCCATTTCGACCGGCTTGACACGCACCCCGTCGGCCTCGACGCGATGGCAGTTCGCACATTCGAGTTTCTTGCCGAAATCATAGCGGCCACGGAAGCTCGCCGCCATGCGCGCGACCCCGCCGGTCGCCTGCAAATGCATGTCGTGCGGGAACTTCAGCCCGTTGTAATCGACCGTCCCCTTCGCCAGCGTCGTGCGCACCGGCTTCGCCCCCGGCGCCGACCGCACGAGCGGACGAAACTCAGGGTGGCTCTTGCCGAAATCGGCGGCGTCGGCAAGCGTCGTCGGATGGCCGGCGGTCTTGAGCCGCGCCGACATGCCGTCGTGGCAATCGGCGCAGAATTTCTGCAGCGTCGCGGGCATCGGTCCCGAACCCTCATGCTCGGTGTGACATTCGACGCAGCGGCCCTGCGGCCGGTTGAACGTGTCGGCAAAGCCCTTGAGGATCCGTTCGCCGACGCCCGGCGGATGCCGCGCGGCGAGCAGCATCGCGGTCGGCGCATTGGCATGCGCCATGCTCATCGCCTTATGCTCGCCGGTATGGCAGCCGACGCAGGCCTTATCGGTCACCGCGACAAAGGGTTCGACATGGCACGACTGGCAGTCGTTCTTCAGGCTCGCGTGCGCGCTCGACAGCGGGCCCGACAGCCAGGCGCTGTCGGCATGATAGCCATCGGGGCGCTCGTTGACATTCTTGTAGCTATACCACGCCCAGATCGGCCCGATCAGGAAGGCGAGCAACATCAGCACGCCGAACACCCATGCCCCCATCCGTTTGCCGGGCATGACGCCCTGCAACGAAAAGGCCTTCGCCTCGTCGACGTCCTTCGACGATTGCGACAGCTCGTCGATGCGCTCGACGAGCAGGATGATATTGTCGCCCTCGCGCGCGATCGTCAGCCGGTGCCCGCCGAAGCGCAGTTCGCCGCCCGCGCCGCTGTCGATATCGACGATCGTTTCGCTGCGCCCGTTGAGGTCGAAACCCAGCCCCTCGTTCGCCGCGACGCGCACGGTGCGTCCATCGGCGCTGCTGATCGTCGCATGATGCGGGTTCACCGCCAGATCGGCGACGTGGATTATATTGCTGCCTTCGCGGCCAAGCGTGATCGTGTCGCCCGGCAACGCCTGATCGCGGATGATCTGTTTGCCCGTCTTCGTCGTCGAGATGCGGCGCAGGATGAAGCTCATGGTCCCCTCCCCGCCTTACCAGTAGAAAAAGACGCTGATGATGTGCGCCGACAGCGCCGCGATCAGCGCAAAGGTCAGCGGCACATGCACGTAGAGCCAGATTTCGAGCAGCGCGCGGATACGAAGATGCCGGCGCAGCCGCGTCAGCGCGGCCTCCTTCTGCTTGAGCAGCCCGACGACCTTTTCGCGCGCCTCGCGGTCGCTGCCGTTCGAGACCGCCAGCGCGCGCAGCGCCGCCGCGGTCGCGCAATCCGGATAGCGGCCCGACAATCGCGCCGCGATGCCGCCCGCGAAGGGATCTTCGTCGAGCGCGGCGAGCACCGGCGCCGTATCGGCGGGCGTCAGCGGCTGCGCGGCGCTGTGCAGCTGGCGGTCGAAGGCACGGATCGCTTCGAGCATCTGCATCTGCGTCATCTCGTCGCGGTTGTTCGACAGCGCCGCGGGCAAGGTCGCATAAGCGATCACGCCATAAAGCCCCGACAGGATCACGAGCATCATCAGGGCCCATGCGAGCGTATGGACGTTCCATCCAAGCTGGAACCCGGTGTGCCATGTGCCGATGATGATCAGGCTGAGCCCGAGATAGACATGCGCCGAGGTCCACGCCTTCAGCGACCAGGCGTCGCTCGTCATCTTGCGCTTGCGATAGCCCAATGCGGTCAGCCACAGGATCAGCGCCGCGCCGATCGTGCCGAGCGTATAGCCGTACCAGCTGCCGCCATTATGCCGCGGCGTCACGTCGACCAGCGCATAGCTGACGATGATCAGCAGGCAGAGCGCGCCCGAAATCTTTGCCCAGCGGAAACCCGCGTAACGGAGGAAGCCCTCATGCCTGCGTTCGCGGACGCGCTCGGTCTGGGTCGCCTTCGACCGGCGGCGCTGAAAAAGGCTCGCCATCAGCCGGCGTCCTCTTCGAGACGCGCGATCGACAGGAATTCCTCGGGCGACACGCGGATCGCGGCGCCGGTCGGGCACGCCCGCACGCACGCGGGGCCGCCTGAAATGCCCTTGCACATGTCGCATTTGACCGCGATCTTCTTGGGCTTCTCATCGCCCAATTTCTTCTTGGTCCATTTGGGCGACGGCTCGCCCGGCCCGGGACCGAAACCCGTAAGCAGCCAGCGCAGCAGGCTCGGCTTTTCGGGCGGCGCGGCTTCCATGCGGATCACGCCATAGGGGCAGTTGCGCATGCAATTGCCGCAGCCGATACAGCCCGGTTCCATGAACACTTCGCCGTCGGGGCCGCGGTGGATCACGTTCGGCGGACAGTCGGCCATGCAGTGCGGATGCTCGCAGTGGCGGCAGCTTGTCGGCACGTGCAGATGCGCAAAGGTCTTGCCCGCCTCGCGGTCGAGCCGCGACAGCCCCTCGTGGCTGTCGGCGCACGCCTTTTCGCAATTGTCGCAGCCGACGCACAGATTCTCGTCGATCAAGAGCGCGTCGGTCGCCTCGCCGAGCCCTTCCTTCATGATGAAGGTCGCGGTGTCCGAATAAAGGTCGACCGCGCTCGAATAGCTTGCCTTGCGCGATTCGATGAAGCTGTTCATCGCCGCGCGTTCGGCAACCGCGGCCTCGGTGGCCTCGCGGACCTGCGGCCGTTTGGCGAGCATCGCCTTGAACGCATCGCCCTTCAGGCGGATGACCTCGCTCGCGACCGCCGCCTTGACCGTGGCGTTGCGCGGCGCGCCGCTGAGCACCGCCATTTCGCCGAAAAAGCTGCCCGCGGGCAGGTAACGCAGGAAGATCGGCTTGCCGCCGATATCCTTCTCGACCACCATCGACCCCGAGCGGATAACATAGACGTCGTCGCCCTCATCCCCCTCGGCGAGGACCACCTTGCCTGCAGCGACGCGCTCGATCGCGGGATCTTCGACGATCGGCTGGAGATCCTCGACGGTCAAGCCGCCCTTGAAAATCTGCAGAAGCTGGCGTTCGAGCGAGATGCGATTGATCGCGCGCTTTGCGCCCGGAACCGCGGCCATCAGCTTGAGCGCGGCGGTGCGCGACACTTCGACGAAGATCCCATCCTCGCCCGCGCGGATCGTCGCGCCGCGCTTGCGGCCCGAGATCAGGCCAACTTCGCCGAAGATCGATCCCTGCTCGATCGGAACGGTGAAATCGGGACCGACCTCGACGAGCGCATGGCCGTCGGCGATGGCGAAGAGCGACGAACCCGGCTCGCCCTTTTCGAACACAACATCGCCCTTGTTATAGAAGGCGACCTTTGAATCGAGCATGAACTCGCGCATCTGAAGCGGCGAGACGTCGGCGAAAATGCTGACGCGGGTGCGGAGGAAGTCGAGCCATTCGCTGACCGATTTCTGCTGCGGCAGCCCCGCAAAGATCGCCGCCAGATCCTTTTCGTCGGCGGGGGTCAGCGCCGTGTTGCCGTTCAGGAACTCGACGACGTCATAGCCCTGATTCATGCAATGCTTGATCAGCGGATAGCCCGCGAGCGCGCCGATGACATAGAGGCCCGGCACCGTCGTCTCGAACGTCGGCGACAATTTCGGAAAGGCCTCGCGGTCAGGGCCGGTGAACTCGATCCCCATCGATTCGACGAAGCCCCGCGGCGCGACTGAACCGAGGCGCGCGACGATCACGTCGCATTCGATCTTTTCCTCGCCCGTCGGGGTTTCGAGCGTCAGCCAGCCCGGTTCGACCTTCTTCGGCTGCGTCTCGGTGCGGATCGACATGAAGCCATTCTCGCCGGCCTCGGTCATATCGGCGACATTCTTCGCCTTGGCGCGTGCGAAATCCTTCGAGCGGTTGAGGATGGTGACGGTGTTTTCGAGCGCCTCCTCGGCGACCCCCAGCGCATTTTCGATGCCCGCGTCGCCCGACCCGACGACGGTGATATGCTTGTCCTTGAAATCTTCGGGATCGTCGACCTGATAAATGATGTGCGGCAGGTCGGCGCCCTCGCAGCGCATCCGGTTCGGATTGCCCTGCGTGCCGATCGCCAGCACGATATTTTCGGCCGTATAGACGTCGCCCCTGGCCGTCTTGATCGCGAACGCCCCCTTCGCGCCGGTCACCTCCGCGACCTCGGCATGATAGGCCACCTGCACCTTGTTGTTCGCGGCGTCCTCATCCCAATTGCCGAGAATATATTCGCGCGCACCCTCGGCAAAGCGGCAGTCGGATCGCAGGTCGAGCCGTTCGGGCGTCGCGAGAACGCGCTTGCCCTTTTGATATTTGAAGATGGTGTCCGACAGGTGGTCGGTCTTTTCGAGCAGGATATGGCTGAGGCCAAGCTGCGCGGCGCGCGACGCGGCGCTGAGTCCCGCGGGCCCCGACCCGATGATCGCAACCTTGACCGGCTCGCTCATGCGCGCGCCACCGCGCGGCAAAAGCCGCGTCTGCCGTCGCTGACCGTGATGCTGAACGCGCGCACGGGCATCCTTTCCCCCTGTCGCCAGCCCCCCGGCGAATTCATAACGGATGCGACCCGGACTTATGTCCCCGGCGCAAAGCTATGCCCTTGAAAGCGAGGAAAGGTCAACCGGTGGCGGCGAGAATCTGGCCGTTGCGAGACGTTCGCAATTAGACGGAATGGCGCGGGCTGGCGCCTCTTTCGCTAGCGCGAAGGGCGCACCTGATTGTCGACACCCTGAACCGAAATGCGCGGCTTGCCATTGCCGCGAACCCGCCAGCTCACGACATTATCGACACCCGAAACACGCAGGTCGGCGCCGGGCGGCAAAATTATGCTGATCTGGTTGTCGACGCCATTGACCGTCAGGCCGGGGCAATCGCCGACGAAGTTGATACGATTTCCCGAACCCGACACCTCGGCCGGACGTCCTTCGCAATCGACCTGATGCGTCTGGTCGACGCCGTTGATCGACGCGCCATCGCGCGTTCCCGTGCCTTGACGTGGCTGCGCCGCCAGCGGCGTGGCAGCAAGGGCGAGACCGGCAGCGAAGGCAGGAGCCAGGAATTTTACAGCGCCACGAGTTTGGAACAAGGTCGTCTCCTTTGTTCCCCGCCTCGAAAATCCCCTTACGGTTCAATGACCTGCAAAAAGTGCCGCGTCAACCAGTCAACGCCGGCGAGCTGTCAGGCGAGCTCGAACATTGCGGCAATGCGCTCGGACTGGGTCGGTTCGAAGCGCGACCAGCCATCGGGGCCGAGCCGTTCGAGCGGGCGAAAGCGCGCCTTGTAGGCCATGCGCGCCGACCCTTCGATCCAGTAGCCAAGATAGACGTAAGGAAGTCCGGCGCGCGCGGCGCGCTGGACATGATCGGCGATGATATAGGTGCCGAGCCCCTCGCGCAGCGGGTGCGCCGCATCGAAGAAGCTGTAGATCATCGACAGCCCGTCGCCCTGCCGGTCGGTCAGGCAGCAGCCAACGAGGCGGCCCTTGGCGCCATCGGCCGCCGGCTCGCGATATTCGATCATATAGGAGTCGACCGGGGTCTGTTCGACCATATCGGCGAAATCCTGCTCATCCATGTCGGCCATCCCGCCGTTCGGATGGCGCGACCCCAGATAGGAGCGAAGCAGCGCATATTGTTCTTCGGTCGCCCACGGTTTGCACGCGGTGGCGACGAGGTCGCCGTTGCGCCGGATATTGCGCTTCTGCGAGTTGCTCGGCGTAAACTCGCCCGCGCAGACACGCACCGACACGCACGCCGAACAATCGGCGCAGCTCGGACGATAGGCGACCGACTGGCTGCGGCGGAACCCGATGCGGCCGAGCGCGTCGTTCAGCTCGTTCGCCGTGTTGCCGCTGAGCTCGGTGAACACCTTGCGCTCGGTCTTGCCCGCCAGATAGGGACAAGGCGCCGGGCTGGTGACAAAAAAGCGTGGAAAACGGAACGGTGCGGACACGCGGAAACAACCTCCGGACTGGCGATGCGGAGCCCCCCGACGCGGGTCCGACGCGTTACTTGCACCAACTATGCCGCGCGGCGTCAATGGTGCAAAGCGCATTTACCATTTTAGGACGTCCCGTTCTGAATCAACCCCGAAATTTTGTGAATCAGCCGGTAACTCTTGTGCCGATTTGAATCGCTTAGCTGTATCCGCGCAGCTCGTCGCCGGTCAGCGTCGCCACGTGCAGCACGTTGGTCGATCCCGGGGTGCCGAACGGGACCCCCGCCATCATGACGAGCTTCGCGCCCGCCTTGCAGATGCCGTGGCGCAGCGCCATGCGCTTGCCCTTGGCGATCATCTCCTCGAAGCTGCCGATATCCTTGGTCGGAACGGCATGCGCGCCCCAGAGCAGGCCCATGCGCCGCGCCGCTTCCTTCTTGGGCGTCAGGACAAGCAAAGGCGCGCCCGGCCGCTCGCGCGCAACGCGGCGCGCGGTCGATCCCGATGCGGTGAAACAGATGATCGCGTCAGCCGCGATCGTCTGGATAATCGTACCGGCCGCCTCGGCGAGCGCATCGGCGGTTGTTGCATCAGGCGCGGTCTCGGTAAAATGCAGGCGGCGGAAATAATCCGGATCACTTTCGACCGAACGCGCGATCGAATCCATCATCGTCACTGCCTCAACCGGGAAAGCACCCGCCGCGGTTTCAGCCGACAACATGATCGCATCAGCGCCGTCATAGACCGCGGTCGCGACGTCGGACACTTCGGCGCGCGTCGGCGAGGGCGAGACGATCATCGATTCGAGCATCTGCGTCGCGACGACGACGGGCTTGCCCATCCGGCGCGCGGTCGCGACGATCTTTTTCTGGAGGGGCGGCACCGCTTCGGGCGGCAGTTCGACGCCGAGATCCCCGCGCGCGACCATCGCCGCGTCGGCGAGTTCGAGAATTTCCTCGATCCGCTGCACCCCCGACGGCTTTTCGAATTTGACGAGCAACGCCGCCTTGCCGCCGATCAGCGTCCGCGCCTCGGCGACGTCCTCGGGACGCTGCACGAACGACAGTGCGATCCAGTCGACATGCTGTTCGAGCGCGAAGGTCAGGTCCTTGCGGTCCTTTTCGGTGAGCGCCGCGAGCGGCACGACGACGTCGGGGACGTTGACGCCCTTGCGGTCCGAAATCTTGCCGCCGACCTCGACCACCGTTTCGATCCGGTCGGACGTCACGCTCTTCACGCGCAGCACCAGCTTGCCGTCGTCGATCAGCAGGCGCGTGCCGGCTTCGAGCGCCGCGAACAGTTCGGGGTGCGGCAGGTAAACGCGCGTCGCATCGCCCGGCGTCTTGTCGGTATCGAGGGTAAAGCTCTTGCCGTTCACCAACTCGGCGGGGCCATCCTTGAAGGTGCCGACGCGCAGCTTCGGCCCCTGCAGGTCGACGAGGATCGTCGTCGGGCGGCCGGTGTCCTTTTCGAGCGCGCGGATCGCGGCGATCACCTTAGCGTGGCCGGCGTGGTCGCCGTGGCTCATATTGACGCGAAAGGCGTCGGCACCGGCGCGGTGCAGTTCGGCAATCATCGCGGGATTGGCGCTTGCGGGACCGAGGGTCGCCAGGATGCGAACCTTGCGCTGGCGGGGAATGAAGGTCTGAACCACAAATGCTCCGATGACGTGGGGGTAGGTGAAGGTCGGGGACGCTAGGGCAATGCCGTCTTGATGCGATGAAGGCAACAACCGTATAGCTATTCAATCAAAGGGAGTAGCCATGTCCTGCAGCGACGATCAGCCGAATTCAAACGATGCGCTCGACACCCTCGACGATGCCGTCGCCGCCGCAGCGTTCCGCCGCCTCGTCCGCCTGCTCCAGCATCGCAGCGACGCCGCCAATATCGACCTGATGGGGCTCGCCGGATTTTGCCGCAACTGCCTCGGTGACTGGATCGCCGAGGCCGGGGGCATGGACAAGGAAGCCGGGCGCGCGATCGTCCACGGCATGCCGACCGCCGACTGGAAATCGCGCTTCCATATCGCCGCGACCCCCGAACAGCTCGCGCGGATGGAAGAAAGCATGGCCAAGAATCCCTGACGCCGCTAATCGGGCGCCGAGGCGATTCTCGCCACGCAATCATCCCATCCGAGCGGAGTATAATATGAGCGAAGCCACCGTATCCGACGAACAACTGCGCCTTTTCATCGAGCGCATCGAGCGGCTGGAAGAAGAGAAGAAGGGCATCGCCGACGACATCCGCGACACCTATAACGAATCGAAATCGCAGGGTTACGACCCGAAAATCATGCGCCAGATCGTTCGCCTGCGGAAACTGCCGGTGCACGACCGCAAGGAAATGGAAGCGATTCTCGACGTCTATAAATCGGCGCTCGGAATCGACTGACACAAACCCCGCCAAGCCACAGGAGAGTGACGATGTTCAGCACCACCACCAACAATGTCGAAGGCCGTCCGGTCCGCGAATATCTGGGCATCGTCACCGGCGAGGTGATCGTCGGCGCAAACCTGTTCCGCGACCTGTTCGCGTCGATCACCGACATCGTCGGCGGCCGCTCGGGCAAATATGAGGATGTCCTCGCCCGCGCGCGCAAGGAAGCAATCGCCGAGATGGAAGCCGAAGCGGCGCGCCTCGGCGGCAATGCGGTGATCGGCGTCGATCTCGATTATGAAGTACTCGGCCAGAACGGGTCGATGCTGATGGTCAGCGCGTCGGGAACCGCCGTGGTTGTCTGAAACCGCGCTTCGCGCTAGTGGCGGCGCCACATTCATTTCATCGATCGGGAACCACAAGTGGCCGGCCATAGTAAATTCAAGAACATCATGCACCGCAAGGGTGCGCAGGACAAAAAGCGCAGCAGCCTCTTTTCGAAGCTGAGCCGCGAAATCACCGTTGCGGCGAAGATGGGTCTGCCCGATCCCGACGCCAACGCGCGTCTGCGCGCCGCGGTGAACGCGGCCAAGGCGCAGTCGATGCCGAAGGACAATATCCAGCGCGCGATCGACAAGGCCGCGGGCAACGACGGCGATAATTACGAAGAAATCCGCTATGAAGGCTATGGCCCCGGCGGCGTATCGCTGATCGTCGAGGCGCTGACCGACAATCGCAACCGCACCGCGACCAACGTCCGCACCGCGTTCAGCAAGAATGGCGGCAACCTCGGCACTTCGGGCAGCGTGTCCCATGGCTTCGACCGTCTCGGCATGATCAGCTATGGCGCGGGTGCCGGCGATGCCGACACCGTGTTCGAAGCCGCGCTCGATGCCGGTGCCGACGATGTCGAATCGTCGGAGGACGGCCACGACATCTGGACCAGCGTCGACAGCCTGCACGAAGTCGCCAAGGCGCTCGAGGCCAAGCTCGGCGATGCCGAAGGCGTGAAGCTCGCGTGGCGCCCGACGCTCAAGAGCGAAGTCGCCGACGAGGCGCTCGCGCAGACCTTGTTCAAGCTGATCGACACGCTCGACGACGACGACGATGTCCAGACCGTGTGGGGCAATTACGAAATCCCCGATGCGGTGATGGAGAAGCTCGGCTGATCATCCTCGGTCTCGACCCCTCGCTCAGCTGTACCGGCTGGGGCGTCATCCGCGTCGAGGGTAGCCGGATCAGCCACATCGCCAACGGGCAGGTGAAAACCGACGCGAAAGCGTCCCTGCCCGACCGGCTCGCTTATCTCGACACGGTGCTGGCGGCGGTGATCGCCGATCATGCCCCGGCCTGTGCTGCGGTCGAGGAGATCTTCGTCAACGACAATCCGCAATCGACGCTGAAGCTCGCGCACGCGCGCGGCGTCGTGCTGCTCGGCTGCGCGCGCGGCGGACTTACGGTCACCGAATATGCCCCGCGGCTGGTCAAGAAGGCGATCGTCGGCACCGGCGGCGCAGCCAAGGAACAGGTGCAGGCGATGCTGCGCGTGCTGCTCCCCGGTGCAAAGGTGACGGGCGCCGATGCCGCCGATGCGCTCGCGGTCGCAATCTGCCACGCGAACCATCGCCCGCGACACTGACCGTCGTCACCCCGGACTTGATCCGGGGTCTTACAGCGGCGCCGCCAGGATGCCGGATCGAGCCGGCCGTGACGGGCGAGGGAAATTGATTCCCTTTTCGTTCTCCCCGCGCTAGCACCGAAACATGATCGCAAAACTCACCGGACGGCTCGATTCAAGCGGCGCAGGCCATGCGGTGGTCGACGTCGGCGGCGTCGGTTATCTGGTCGAGGCGTCGGCGCGGACATTGGACGCGCTCGGCCCGGTCGGCGGCGATGTCACCATCCACACCGAAATGCTCGTCGGCGAGGATTTCCTGCGCCTGCTCGGCTTCGCCAAGGCGGAGGAACGCGACTGGTTCCGCCTGCTCACCAGCGTGCAGGGCGTCGGCGCCAAGGTCGCGCTCGCGATCCTCTCGGCGCTCGAACTCGGCGATCTGCAACGCGCGCTCGCGAGCGGCGACAGCGCGATGATCGCGCGCGCGAACGGCGTCGGGCCGAAGCTCGCGCAGCGGATCACGCATGAGCTGAAGGACAAGGCGGGCGCGCTGGGCGGGATCGCAGGTTCGAGTCCCACCCTGTCCGCCACGCCCGGTCCGCTCGGCGACGCCGTCACCGCGCTCACCGGCCTCGGCTTCAAACCGGGTGAGGCAAGCGCGGCTGTCGCGGCCGCGAGCGAGGAACTGGGCACAGGTGCGAGCCTCGACGCGCTGGTCCGCGTGGCGCTCAAAAAGGCGGCGAAGTGACCGAGCGCGTCCGCCACGCCTCCTGCCGTTGCGGCGAGATCCGCGTCGCGTGCACCGGTGAGCCGATCCGCACGTCTGTCTGCCATTGTCACGAGTGCAAGGCGCGGAGCGGGAGCGCCTTTGCCGCGCAGGTCCGCTTTCCGGCCGGGCAGGTTCGCATCGCGGGCGAAGCGAAGGCGAAGATGTGGCAGTACACCGGCGACAGCGGCAACATCGCCGACTTCTTCTTTTGCGGCACCTGCGGTTCGGGCGTCTGGTATCGGGCGCGGCCCTATCATGAGGCCTATGCGATACCGCTCGGCAATTTCGAGCCCGGCCACGGCTTCGTGCCCGACTATTCGGTTTACGAGGAGCGCAAGGAGCCTTGGGTTTCGATCGCCGGCGAGGCAATAGAACATTATGACTGAGCCCGCCCTCACCACCCCGATCCGTACGCCCGAGGATGCCGACGCCGCTTTGCGGCCGAAGTCGCTCGCCGAATTCGTCGGACAGGCGGCGGCGCGCGAGAATCTCCGCATCTTTATCGAGGCCGCGAAGACGCGGGCCGATGCGCTCGACCATGTGCTTTTTTACGGCCCGCCGGGGCTGGGCAAGACGACGCTGGCACAGATCGTCGCGAAGGAACTCGGCGTCGGTTTCCGTTCGACCAGCGGCCCGGTGATCGCGAAAGCGGGCGACCTTGCCGCGCTGCTCACCAATCTCGAAGACGGCGACGTCCTGTTCATCGACGAGATCCACCGGCTGTCGCCCGCGGTCGAGGAAATCCTTTACCCCGCGATGGAAGACCGCGCGCTCGACATCATGATCGGCGAGGGGCCGTCGGCTCGGTCGGTGCGCATCGACCTGCCCAAATTCACCCTTGTCGGCGCGACGACGCGGCAGGGTCTGCTGACGACGCCGCTGCGCGACCGGTTCGGCATTCCGGTGCGGCTCAATTTCTACACCCATGGCGAGCTCGAACAGGTGATCGCGCGCGCCGCGCGGCTGCTCGCATTGCCGATCGCGTCCGACGGCGCGCTCGAAATCGCGAAACGCTCGCGCGGGACGCCGCGTATCGCCGGGCGTTTGCTGCGCCGCGTGCGCGATTTCGCGACCGTCGCGGGACACGCGATCGTCGATGCGAAGGCGGCCGACGCCGCGCTCAACCGGCTTGAAGTCGACGCGCTCGGCCTCGACGCTATGGACCGCCGATATCTCACGATGATCGCCGACATCTATCGCGGCGGGCCGGTCGGGGTCGAAACGCTGGCGGCCGGATTGTCCGAACCACGCGACACGATCGAGGATGTGATCGAACCCTATCTGCTCCAGGTCGGGTTGATCGCACGCACCGCGCGCGGCCGTATGCTCAACGCCAGCGCGTGGAAGCATCTGGGGCTCAATCCGCCCGCCGGGTCGCAGGACGGACTTTTCGATCAGACAAAATAGGCGGATTTCCGCGGCTTTCATTCCACCAACCGGCCCCGATCTGCGACGAACCGTTGGTTAGGGGTTTGCGACGAGTCGAAGGCCCGCTATCGATCAGGGCCATGGTAAACGCCCCGCCCCCCTTCATCCCCGGCGCCTTCGTCGGGGCTGAGCATCATTTCCGGGCGCGCGTCTATTTCGAGGACACCGATCTTTCGGGCATCGTCTATCACGCCAATTACCTGCGCTACATGGAGCGCGCGCGGTCCGACATGCTGCGTATCGCGGGCATCGACCAGCGCGCGGCGATGGAGGGCGGCGAAGGCAGCTGGGCGGTCACCGACCTCACCATAAAATACCGCAGCCCGGCGAAGCTCGACGACGACCTGCTCGTCGTCAGCACCGTCGAGGCGGTGCGCGGCGCGAGCGTGATCATATCGCAGCGCATCCTTCGCGGAACTGACACGTTAAGCGGCGAGACATTGACGAGCGGGCAAGTCACCGCTGCCTTCCTGTCGCCCGAGGGCCGGCCGCGCCGCCAGCCCGCGGGGTGGGCCGACCGATTTACCGCCATCATGAATGGAGAGACTTTCCCTTGCTAGACAATATCAAGCTGGCCGCCGACGCGGCGACGCTGTCCCCCGTCGCGCTGTTCATCCAGGCCGATATCATCGTGAAAGCGGTGATGATCGGCCTCCTCGCCGCCTCCGTCTATGTCTGGGCGGTGATCTTCACCCACGGCCGCGGGGTGAGCAAGATGATGGGCGCGTCCGAACGCTTCGAGCGCGATTTCTGGCGCGCCGACAATATCGACAAATTCTTCGACAAGAACAGCGGCGAGGAGCTCCCCAGCGCCAAGGTTCTTGCCGCCGGGATCAGCGAATGGCGCCGGTCGACCAAGGGCAAGATCGTCGACCGCGAAGGCACGCGCGAACGGCTCGGCATCGCGATGAACAGCGCGGTAGCAGGTGAAGTCGACCGGCTCGCCGACAAGATCGGGACGCTGGCAACCATCGGATCGGTCGCGCCTTTTGTCGGCCTGTTCGGCACGGTCTGGGGCATCATGCGCGCGTTCACCGAGATCGCGGCGCAGAACAAGAGCAGCCTCGATGTCGTTGCTCCGGGGATCGCCGAAGCGCTGTTCGCGACCGCGATCGGCCTGTTTGCCGCTATCCCTGCAGTGATCGCCTACAACGCTTTCTCACAGCGGCTGAACCGGCTCGAATCGCGGCTCGGCCGCTTCGCCGACGGGCTGCACGCGACCTTCAGCCGCGAGCTCGAGGTCGAAGCCTGATGGCGATGACCGGTCCCTCGGGCGGTGTCGGCGGACGGCGCGGCCGCGGCGCGCGGCGCGCGCCGATGGCCGAAATCAACGTCACGCCGCTCGTCGACGTGATGCTCGTGCTCCTGATCATCTTCATGATCACGGCCCCTCTGCTCGCATCTGCGGTGCCGATCGATCTTCCCGAAAGCCGGGCGAAGCCGGTCGAGACCGAAGATCAGGAACCGGTGCAGCTATCGATCAACGGCGACGACACGCTCTATATCGGCGAAGAGGTTGTGCCCGAAGCCGAACTCCCTGCTCGCCTCGATGTGATCGCGCGCGAAAATGAAGGCAAGGACAAGCCGCGCCAGATCATGCTGCGCGCCGACAAGGGGCTCGATTACGGGCGCGTGATGCGCGTGATGGGCGAGCTCAATCGCGCCGGCCTGACGCGCATTTCGCTGGTGACGACGGGTTCGGAAGGCGCCGCCGAGACCGCCCCCGCCGCGGTCACCGACGGTTCAGAAACGCAGCCCTAGGTTGAGACGATGGCCGAACAACGGGCAGTGAGGGGGAATGAAAGACGCGGGCTCGCCATCGCGGTGGTGGCGCATGTCCTCATCATCGGCCTGCTCTCGCTTCAATGGACCCCGGGCGACCGCCGTTTCGACAACCCCCCGATGGAGGTCGACCTGATCGCCGAAACCGCGGTCCAATCGACCGCGCCGGTGATCAGCGAGACCCCGCCCGCCGCGCGGCTCGGCGAAGAGGAAGAGGTCGACATCGCGGCGCCCGAACCGATGCCGGCGCCGCCGCTGCCCGAACCCGTCGTGCGGCCGACCCCTGCGCCGACGCCGAAACAGGTGGCGCGGCCGAAAGCGGCTCCGCCTAAGCAGCCCCCCGCCGCGCAGAAGGCGCAGCCGAAGGCCGCTCCGAAAGCCCCGCCCGCAAAGGACCGCCCCACCCGCCCGACCGGTCGCCTCGACGGCATCGCCGAAGGGCTTTCGCGATCGCAGCCCAAATCGCCCGCAAGCAAGGGCGCGCCCGCGGCGGCGACCGCCGCCGAGGTCCGCCGCTCGATCGATGTCAGTATCAAGGCGAAAGTCGGCCCGCGCTGGAACGGCTGCCGCATCTCGGGCGTCGACGTCGACCAGCTCAAGACCGTGGTGAAGTTCAGATTGACCCAGTCGGGTGCGCTCGCGGGCTTCACCAGCGTTGATACGACGGGCGAAAACGACAGCAACAAGTTCCAGGTCCAGCGCCACCAGGAATGCGCCAAACGCGCGGTCGAACTGGCCGCACCCTTCGACCTGCCCGAAGAGAATTACAGCTTCTGGCAGAATTACACGCTCGATTTCATCAAGAGGTAAGAGAAATGCTCCTCCGCCCGATCAGCCTTTCGCTCGCCCTGCTGCTCACCGCGGCACCGGTTGCCGCGCAGACAAACCCGACGCCCCCCGCGGTCACCCAGGCCGAACCGCGCGAGACGATCGAAGGCACGCTGTCGCAGGACCGCACCGTCATCGCGATTCCCGCGCTCGCGACGGCATCGGCGCAGACGGTTGCGGGCCTCCGCACCGACAGCCTCGGCCGCCAGATCGCCGAAGTGATCGCCGCGGACCTTGAACGCAGCGGTCTTTACGATCCGATGGGGCCCAGCGGGATTCCCGCGATCGGCCGCGCCGAGGTACAGGCACCGCGCTTTGCCGAATGGCAGTCGCGCAACGCCGAAAATGTCGTCCACGGCTTCGTCGATGCAAACGGAACCGGCGGACTCGTCGTCGGCTGCTATCTCTATGACACGGCGCTCGGTAGCGAGCTGGTCCGCAAGGGTTTCGAGATCCAGCCGGGCGACTGGCGCCGCGCCGCGCACAAATGCGCCGACGCCATCTATTCGCGCCTGTCGGGCGAAGCGCCCTTCTTCGACAGCCGCGTCGCCTATATCGCCGAAAGCGGCCCCAAGGGGAACCGCATCAAGCGGCTTGCCATCATGGACAGCGACGGCGGCAATCACCGATTCATCACCAACGGTCAGGCACTCGCGATTTCTCCGCGTTTTTCGCCCGATTACAAGAAGATCGTCTACGTCTCCTATCTGAACAACCGCGTCCGTGTGTTCATCTATGACGTGACGTCGGGATCGCAGAAGCTGGTGACCGAAAGCGGGAACGCGACCTTCGCGCCGCGCTGGTCGCCCGATGGCACCCAGATCCTCTACTCGATGGCCGTGAATGGCAACACCGACATCTATCGCATCTCGGCGAATGGCGGCACCCCCGTGCGGCTCACGAACACGCCGGGCATCGACGTCGGGGGCAGCTTCTCGCCCGATGGCAAGAAGATCGTGTTCGAAAGCGATCGGTCGGGCGGCCAGCAAGTCTATACGATGAACATCGACGGGTCGAACCAGCAGCGCATCAGCTTTGGCGGCGGCCGCGCCGCGACGCCCGAATGGTCACCGCGCGGCGACCTGATCGCCTTCACCCGCATGGGCGGCGGCGAATTCCGCATCGGCGTGATGACCCCGTCGGGCGGCGGCGTGCGGATGCTGACCAACAGCTGGCAGGACGAAGCGCCGACATGGTCGCCGAACGGCCGCGTGCTGCAATTCTTCCGTACCTCGCCGGGCCGCGATGGCAAATCGAGCCTGTGGCAGGTCGACCTGACGGGCGTGAACATGCGCCGACTGCCGACCCCGCAAGACGGGTCGGACCCCAGCTGGGGCCCGGTACTTCCCTGAGGAAAACCGGAACCAAAGGGACGCGGTCGGGTTCAACTATCGCGTCCTGAACGGGCCAATTCGGCCGCACGAATGATTTTCAACAACAAGAGGACAGAAACATGACGATACGCAAAAGCACCGCGATGATCGCGGCGATCACCATGCTTGCTGTTGGCGCCTGCGCGAAAAAGGCCCCTGACACGCTTCCCCCCGCCCCCGAAGGCACCGGAACCGACACGGGTGCCGGCACCGGTACCGGCGTCGTCCCCGGTTCGCAGGAGGACTTCCTCGCGAGCGTCGGCGCCATGGGCGATCGCGTTTTCTTCGATTATGACCAGTATAATGTCGACGCACAGGATCAGGCGACGTTGCAGACCCAGTCGCAGTGGCTGCAGCGCAATCCCGCCGTCCGCGTCACGCTCGAAGGCCATGCCGACGAACGCGGCACCCGCGATTACAACATCGCGCTCGGCGAACGCCGCGCCAACGCCGCGAAAAATTATCTCGCGTCGCTCGGCGTCGATCCGTCGCGAATCCAGGTCATCAGCTATGGCAAGGAACGCCCGGCCGAACTCGGCTCGACCGAGGAAGCCTATGCCAAAAACCGCCGCGCGGTGACCGTCGTTATCGGAAGGTAGTTTCTCCGACTGACGTCGGAGAAGCGGCACCGGCCCTCTCCCCCACCCGGCCTCCCTAACGATAGTAGCCTATGGGAGGCCGGGTGGGGGAGAGGGCCGGTGCCGCCGCGTTTCAGCGCAGCTGAAACTGAATGAACAGCGGCCACAGCGGCACCGTCGCGAAAGCAGCGGCGCACGCAAAGACACCGAAGGGGACCCGCCGCGCGCTGAGCGGCTGGTCCCCTTTTCGTTGCGCGATCAGCGCCCAGACGATCCCGCCCAAGCTGGCGAGCAGCAGCAGCAAGGGGAGCGCCTGCCAGCCGAGCCAGGCGCCGACCGCCGCGACGAGCTTGGGGTCGCCGCCGCCCATGCCCTCGGTACCGCGCGTGCGGCGATAAGCCCATGCGACCAGCGCGAGCACGGCGCCGCCCACGAGCGCCCCGATCCAGCGATCGGGCAGCGTGGTGCCGAGCATCGGCCCCGCAAGCAGCAGGCCGACGACCGCTAGCAGCGCGTTGAGACGGTCAGGAAGCCAGAAATGGCGCGCATCGAGGAGCGCGAGCGGCAGCAAAAGCCAACCGAACAGCGCCCAGAGCCATCCCGCGATGCCGGGCATGGCTGCAAGAGCGGCAACACCGATCAGCGCGGCCCCCAGCTCTACCCGCCAGTGGAAGGGGTCGATCGGCGCGCCGCACGTCCGGCATCGTCCGCGCGACGCGAGCGCGGAGAGCAGCGGCACGAGATCGGTCGCGGCCAGCGAGCGTCCACAGCCGTCGCATTGCGAGCGCCCCAGTACCGAGCGCCCCGCCGGCCAGCGCAGCACCAAAGTCGCGATAAAACTGCCGAGAAGCAGCCCGATCAGCCCGGCAAAGGCGACGCCCATGCCGAAGGGCAAGGCATCAAGAAAGGTCACGTCAGAAGCGGCCCGAGGTCGCCAGCACGAACCCGTTCGCACCTGCCTTGAAGCCGAGCGCCGCGAGCGCCGCCGCCATCGCCGGGTCCCGGTCGACATTGATCGCAAACTGCGCGCGGTAGGCTCCTTTGCCGTCGAACGACAGCGTCAGCCGTTCCATCCCCGACTGGCTGGCGAGCGCCGCCTGCGCCCGCCCCTTCGCACAGGTAAGCGGTCCCGACAGGCCGCGCGAGAGGTCAAGACCCGCGATCGGCGCGGTGACCGCAAGCTGGATACGCCCCGCGGCGCTGGCGCATTGGCCTGCACCGTCGAACCGCACCGTCGCGCCCTCGAAGCGAATGGTGTCGACGGGGATCATTCCGAGTCCGCCCGACATCGACGTCGTGCCGCTGACCGCGGACACGCCGCGCGGATCGCTGCCATGCAGCCGCCCCGCGAGAGCGCCGAGCCGTTCGTCGGCGCGCGAAAAAGCGAGTTCGACCCCGCCGCCGAGCAGCGCGAGCGGCGACAGGCTGGCGCGCACCGTCCCGAGCGGCAGCGCGCCGAGCCGCGCTTCGACGAGTTCGCCCGACCAGATCGAGCCGCGCACCTCGCGCGCGGTGATGCCCGCGTCAGTCGCACCCGACAGGCCAAGCGCGAGCCGCATCGGGAAAGTCGCGATGACAAGAACCAGCGCAAACAGCAGCGCGGCGATGCCCCAACGCCGGCGCACGCTCATCGGCCGCCCTTCCGGAGTTCGGCGGTCAGCCCGACGGTACCGTCGGCCGCCGGAGTGATTGTCAGCTGGTCGACGACGAAGCCTTGCCCCTCAAGCGAGGCGAGCCAGTCGGTGAGCACCGGCGCCCTGGCCGTCGCGATCGCAATCGTCGCCTGTCCGGCGCCGCGCGCTTCGTTGCGGTCGAGCGTCAGCCCGATCTCGCCCGCCGATTGCGCCAGATACTGGTCGATCGCGACCGCATCGACCGTCGCGGCGACCGACTTTTCCGGACGCTGCGCGAGCAATTGCACTTTTGCGGCGACCCGGCCTTCGCGTTCGATCGCGGCGCGATGCCCGCTTTCCAGATCGCCGAAGGCCGCCACCGCCGGGCGCCCGAGGCCCCAGACCAGCACGCCGAGCGCAAGCACGCCCGCGATGCCGACGAGCCAGCGTTCGCGCGGCGACAGGCCGATCCACCAGTTTTGCAATCGCTCGGTCATGGCACCGCCCGGATCGTGATGTTCGCCATCTGCTGGCCGTCGCTGCCCGCCATCGGCTGCGCGGTGACGCGATAGCCGCGTGCCTGCAGCGCGAGCAGCACCTTGTTGATATCCTCGACGCGCGGCGCGGCGAGCGTCGTCGTCAGCGTCCCGTCGGTGCGGTGCGACAGCGTCTTGAGCGACACGCCGGGCGTATCGTTCATCGCATCGTAAAGCGCCGACGCGGGGACCGAGAAAGCGAGCGGTCCGCCGCCCGCCGCGGCAAGGCGGCGATCGAGCTCGGCTTCGGCCGCGGTCGCATCCGCAGCGGTCACGCCCGCCTTTTTCGCCATGGCAACGACCTGATCGTCTGCGCGGGCCGTGTCGGATGCGAGGCGGATGGCATAGACGATCGGGATCAGCAGGCTGACCACCAGCAGCGCGAGCGCCAGACGCTTCGCCAGCCGCAGCATCGCCGGATCGACCGACCAGCTGCGTTTGGGTTTCCACCCCCCGCTGAGCAGGTCGAGCGGCGGAGCGGCAAGCGTCAGCAACAAGGCTTCGCGCATCCGGTCGGGGTCGAGCGGCGCGACGGGGCGCCCTCCCGCGATCAGCGGATCGAGCTCGGGATCGGAGAGCCATGCGTGGTCGGCGGCGCGGACGATTTCTTCTCGCCCCACCTCGGCCTTCCACAGCGTATCGGGTTCGGGCGGTGGTACGGCCGCCGCCGCGGGGACGATGGCAAAGGGAGCCAGATCGCGCGCCTTCAGCCAACCGGTCCATGCGGCCATCGCGGCGTGGCTGGTAACCGCAACCGGGACCGCCTGCCCCGCCTCGGCCGGCTGGCCCGCAACGACATGGAGCAAGGATGCATCGCCGAGGCTTGCCTTCAGCGCGTCGATGCGCGCCGCAGCAGCAGCCTGCGCCGGGGCGGCGTCGGGATAATGATGCCAGCGAAGCGGCACGTCGGCGGCGGGCGCCAGCGCGATCAGCCGGTCCTCTGGGCTGTCGTCGCGCGGCTTTTCCCACGCATCGACCCATCCATCGTCCTGCCCGCTATCGACGATGACGCCATCGTCGACGCGCAGCCACGCGGGCTGCGGCGCATTATCTTCGCCAAGCGTCGCCACCGGAGGCAGCCAGAGAACCAGCGTGCGCGGCATTTAGTCGCTCTCGCCCCAGTCGCGGCGCACGATCACCGGCGGCGCCAGCCCGGCGGATGGCGCCCCGCCATTGGCATCGATCAGCGAAACTGCGGTCAAGAAACCGTCCCCCATCGTCACATTCGTCGTCAGCGCCAGCCAGCGGCTGGTCACCCCTGCCTGTTCGGCGACATCGTCCTGCGGCTTTCGCCCTTCGAACGGACCCGCCTCCCAGAATCGCACGCTGCTGCCATAGCCGCCGGCAGGCCGCGCCGCCAGCGCCGCCCGCGCATCGGCGAGCGTGATTTCGCCCGGCAGCAGCATCGCCACCAGCGGCGCCTGTTCGGGCGCGAGCGTGTTGACGTTCAGCCGCACCGGCTCGGTCGCAGGCAGCACGCAAACCCACGGCTTGAGCCGCGCGTAGATTTTCGGGGTCACCCCGCGCACCGCGCGCAGCTCGCTGACATCGGCCATCTTGCGGTTCGCGGGCAAATAGGCGCCCTGCATCGCGCGATAGGCATTGTCCTCGGCGCCGAGCGGGCCTTCGTTGCTGTCGCTGTCGATCCAGTCAGCCGCCGCGCCCGCAATCGCCTGCGCCTGCCCCGGTTCGATTCCGAGCAGGGTCATCAATTCACCGAACTGGCGCATCGATCCCGAACGCTGGCTGAAGCGCCCCGGCACCGTTTCGGCGACGAGGCTGTTGAGGTTGAAACAATTATTGGCGTCGGTCAGCTTGGCGCGCCCTTCGCCGCCGGGCAGCGGCAGCGTGAAATCGCGGCCCAGCCAGTTGCCAGCCAAGGTCAGCTTCGCGGGATCGCGGCCGACCAGATCGGCAACGCGGCGCAGCGCAATCTGTTCGGCGGCGAAAGTGTAGGCGCGCCCCTGATCGACCGTCGCCGCGCTGCCCGCGATCCGCGTTGCGAGCGTCAGCCGGTCGAGCGCGGTGGCGGCGATCACCGCCATCACTGCGACGAGCAGCAGCACGCTAAGCAACGCCGCCCCGCGTTCATCCCTTGACCACCGCCTCATGGCACCGGCGCCCCTGCGGCGGGCGGCGGCGGGGGCAAGGCCGGCGCGGTCAGGAACAGCATCGTCAGCGCCTCGCGTCCGGTGCGGCCCAGCCGCACCTCGACCGCGCGCGGCAGGCGGTCGCCGGGCTCCGAGCTCCAGCTCTCGCCCCAATTCCCCCGCTCGTCGCGATATCGCACCGTGACGCCGGAAACATCGCCGATCAGCCGGTCGCCCTCGCCGAGCGCGGTGCCGTCGAGCATCGGCTGCGTCGCGCGGCGCCATTCGTCGCCGACGCGCGCATAGGCGACGCGCTCGACACTCGGGCGCGGGCTTCCATCGAGCGAACCCGCGCCGCTGTGGACAAAGGCAAATCCGGTGGGCGAACCGACGAAAGCCGGAACCGCTTCGCCCGCCGGCCCGCGCGTCGAGCGCTGGACCGCCTGCGCAAGGTCGTTCGCCATTACGGCGCGGAGCCGGTTGATGCCGCCCATCGCCTTCAGCCGTTCCTGCACCGCGTCCTGCGTGTCGACACTGCTGCGTAGCAGGCCGACGCCCATCGCCGCGATCGCCGCGAAGATCGAAAGCGCGACGAGCATCTCGACAAGGGTAAAGCCGCGTTCGCCCTTCATCGCGACGGCCGGATGATCGTCAGCGCCGCCTGCCCGCGCCCGGCCTCGGGCCGAACGAGCAGGTCGATGCGCAGCAGGGCGTCGTCGGCGGTCTTCGCGACGCGTTGTTCGACGCGCCAGTTGCGCCCGGCGTTGGCAACGCCGATCGCGCTGTTGCCGATCGTCGGCGGCGCCGGGTCGGTCCACAGCTCGACCGCGCGGTTCTGCGCGACGATTCCCGCCATCGTGCTTTCGTCGAGGTCGCCCGCGGTGCGCACCGCATAGGCGTCGAGCCGAACGAGCGCGAGCGCGGCGATGCTGATGACGCTCAACGCCACGAGCATTTCGAGCAAGGTGAAGCCGCGCTCACTTCCCACGACTGACCTCTCCCGTCGCCGAGACGCGCACGATCTCGCGCGCGTCGCCGCCGGTGAGCACGACCGCCTGCGGCGTCGGGCTGGTGCCGACGCGGTCGAACAGGATGCGCGCCGCGCCCTGTCCGTTGGCCGCCACAAAACGCACGTCACCGGGCCAGCTCCGCTGTTCGAAGGCACGGCCGGGAAGCGGTTGCCATTCGCCCGACACCCGCCGTTCGAAACCATAGCCCGATGGCGCGAAATGGACCGCGACGCTGCGCCCCTCGATCACCGCCACGTCGCGCGCGGCGGCAAGCCGCGCAGCGAGCCGGTCGGCTTCGCTGCGCACGCTGCGTTCTTCGCCAGGGATGGTAAGCACGACGGCGGTCGCGGCGAGCGCCATGATCGCGAGCACGACCATCAGTTCGACGAGGGTAAAGCCGTTGGCGTGGGGACGCGCGCGCGTCTCAGCCGTCGCTGCGAATATCCGCATTGTCGTCGGTCCCGCCGGGGGCGCCATCGGCACCGAGCGACCAGACGTCGAACGCCTTCCCGTTCGGCCCCGGCGCCTGATAATTATAGGGCCGCCCCCACGGATCGGCGGGCAGTTTCTTGATATAGCCGCCGCGGCGATAGCGTTCGGGCTGCGCGAGCGACGGCGGCGGCGTGCTGAGCGCGTTCAGCCCGTCGGTCGAGGCGGGATAGGTCAGATTGTCGAGGCGATATTGTTCGAGCGCGGTTTCGAGCGTCGCGATATCGGCCTTGGCCTTGGTCACCATCGCACGGTCCTGGCTGGGCAGGACGTTGATCATCACCACCGTCGCGAGCAGTCCGATGATGAAGATCACCACCATCAATTCGGTCAGGGTAAAGCCACGTTCGCCCTTCCTGCGGCGGCGCTGGACCGGGGGCCGGCCCTCGCCGGAAAAGGAGGTATCGAGCATCAGGCGAAGGAATAGCTGCATCAGCGACATTTTCATAGTCCGGCTAGGTTCTGCAACTGAAGGATCGGAAGCAGGATGGCGAGGATGATAAGGGCTACGCACGACCCCATAACGACAATTATGACAGGTTCGAGAAGCGCCATCGACGCGGCCGTAAAGCGGTCGAATTCGCGCTCGAGATAGTCGGCGGCGCGTTCGAGCATCTGCTCGAGCCGTCCGGCACTTTCGCCGCTGGCGGTCATATAGACGAGCAACGGCGGAAAGACCCCGGCGTCGCGGAGTGCCGCCGACAGGCTGCCGCCCGCGCGGACCTGATCGACGATCGTCGCGGTCGCGCCCGCAAGCGCCGCGTTCCTAATCGTCGGGAGCGTCAGGCGCAGCCCCTCGACGAGCGGCAGGCGGCTCGACACCATCGTCGACAAGGTACGCGCAAAACGCGCGGCATAGAGATCGCGGAGCAGGCGCCCGAAGAGCGGCAGGCGCAGCAGCCGCGCATCGACGCGCGCCTTGAACGCGGGGCGGCGCATCGCACTCACCCAGCCGAAGCTCGCGGCGGCGATCAGCAGCGCGATCAGCCACCACCAGTTCGCGGCAAAGCCGGAAATAGCGATCACCGCGCGCGTCAGAAAGGGAAGCTGCTGCCCGACGTCGGTGAATTGTTCGACGACGCGCGGGACGACGAAGATCATCAGCGCGGCGACGACCCCGATCGCGACGATCGCGAGAACGACCGGATAGGCGAGCGCCGCGATCAGCTTGCCGCGCACCTCGGCCTGCCGTTCGAGCAAGTCGGCGAGGCGCGCGAGGATCGTCGTCAGGCTGCCCGTCGTTTCCCCCGCCGCGACCATCGCGCGATAGAGCGGCGGGAAGCTCGCCGGCTGGCGCGCCATCGCGTCGGCGAGGCGGCGGCCTTCGAGCAATCCGGCGTGGACGTCGCCGATGACCGCTCGTGCACTCTCGGCCTCGCTCTGGCGTGTGAGCGTGCGCAGCGCCTCTTCGAGCGGCGCGACCTCGGCGAGCGTCGCGAGCTGGCGCGTGAAGAGCGCGAGGTCCTTGCTCGACAATCTATTACGGCGGAAAGCGAACAGCGAACGGCCGGCGGGCTTCGTCCCCGCCACCTCGACCGCGACGATATGGAATTTGCGCCGCATCAGGTCGGCGCGCGCCGCATCGTCGTTCGCGGCGGTCAACCGGCCTTTTCGCTCGCGGCCCTGGCTGTCGATCGCCACATAGCGATAATCAGGCATCGACATCCTCGCGCCGCGCGATGCGGATCGCCTCCTCGGCGGTCGTCAGCCCCTTCGCCACCATCGTGCGCGCCGCCGACGCGAGCGTGGGCGATTTCAGGAAGGCGTGCTTCGCGATCATCGCCTCGTCACCGCCATTGTAGATATAGCGGCGCACGGTCTCGTCGACCTTGATCGCCTCGAACACACCAATGCGCCCGCGGAACCCGCTTTGACCGCAGTGATCGCAGCCCTTGGGACGCCAGATCACCGTGCCGATGTCGAGGCCGAGCATCGCCGCGACGCTGTTATCCGCCTGCACCGGCTCGCGGCAATGGTCGCACAGCTTGCGCACCAGCCGCTGTGCGAGCACCGCACGCAGCGTCGAGGCGAGCAGGAAAGGCTCGACCTTCAGATCCTTGAGACGCGTGATCGCGCCCACCGCATCGTTGGTGTGGACGGTCGAAAGCACAAGATGCCCCGTCAGCGACGCCTGCACGGCGATATCGGCGGTTTCGCGGTCGCGGATTTCGCCGACCATCACGACGTCGGGGTCCTGACGCAGGATCGCGCGCAGACCCGCGGCGAAATCCAGCCCGACCTTGCTGTTCACCTGCGTCTGACCGACACCATCGACGGCATATTCGACCGGATCTTCGACGGTCAGGATATTGCGCCGACCGTCGTTGAGCTGCTTGAGCGCGGCGTAAAGCGTCGTCGTCTTACCCGACCCGGTCGGGCCGGTGACGAGGATGATGCCATTGGGTTCGGCGAGCGCCTCGCGCAAAATCTGGTCGGCGGCGCCCGACAGGCCGAGAACGTCGAAGTCGATCCCAGCGGCGTCCTTGTCGAGGATACGCATCACGACGCGTTCGCCCGCGCGGCTGGGCAATGTCGAGACGCGGACGTCGACCGCCTTGCCCGCCAGCGTCAGCCCGATACGCCCGTCCTGCGGCACGCGGCGTTCGGCGATGTCGAGGCGCGCCATGACCTTGATACGGCTGACGACGACGGGGGCGACATGCGGCGGCATCCGCAGATGTTCGCGCAGCACGCCGTCGGTGCGCATCCGCACGACGAGACCGCTTTCATAAGGTTCGATATGGATGTCGCTGACCCCCTGCCGCACCGCTTCGGCGATGATCGCGTTGATCAGGCGGATCGCGGGGGCGTCGTCGGCGCTGTCGAGCAGATCCTCGGCGCTCGGCAGGCTGAAGTCGATGTCGCTGCCGTCGAGCGAACCCGCCATCGCGGCGGCCGAGCTGTCGACGGCATAATGATCCGACAGCAGCCGGTCGAAATCGGCGGCATCGGCGGTCGCGACGCGCAGCGGCTGCGCGAGGTAGCGCTTGACCTCGATCAGCACCGCGGGATCGCTGCCCTCGCGCAGGGTCGCCAGCCAGACGCCGTTTTCGCCGGGCGCGATGACGACGCCATGCGCGCGGGCAAAGCCGTAAGGAATATCAACCGGCGCCGGGGGAGGCGCCGCCGGTTCGATGTCGGTCACGGATAATCTCCGGCGGGAGGAGCGGGCGCCTGTGAAATCGAGGGCGGGACGTCGGTCGAAATGACGCTGCCATCGGGACCGCGCAGTTCGGGGAGGTTCACCGGGCCGACGGTGACGTCGGTGGAGGTCGCCGCGCTCGGCACCGGCGGCACCGCACCCAGATAGTCGCGTACCAGCGTGTCGATCGCGGGTTCTTCGCCCGGATTGCGCTGGAGCTGGAAGTCGCGGACATAGCCGTAGCGGCGCGCGGTCAGCGCCGCATTGTCTTCGCGATTGCGCAGGATCGTCGGACGGATGAAGACCATCAAATTGGTCTTAGAGCGCGTCCTGCTGCGCGATTTGAACAGTTCGCCGAGCAAGGGAATGTCGCTCAATAGCGGGATGCGTTCGATCGTCTTGCGCTCGTCGTCGTTGAGCAGCCCACCGATCGCGAGTATCTCGCCATCATCGACGGTCAGCACCGTTTCGAACGCGCGCTTGTTGAGGATGAGGTCGCTGTTGCGCGACGAGACGGGGCCCGCGACGCTCGACACTTCCTGCCGCAGGAACATCTTCACTTCGCCCGCGCCGTTCACCTGCGGGGTCACTTCCAGCTTGATCCCGACCTCTTCGCGCTGGACGGTGCGGAAGGCATTTTCGAAATTGTCGCCCAGCTTCTCCCCCGTCGTGATCGGAACATCCTGACCGACGAGGAATTTCGCGGCCTGATTGTCGAGCGTCACGATATGCGGGGTCGCGAGCAGGTTCGAGGTGGTGTCCGATTTCACCGCGTTGATGATCGCGCCAAAGATCGTGTTCTTGCCGATGTCGCCCGCGAAACCCGCGAAGCCGCCCGTTGCAGTCAGAAGCGACGCGGCCGCGGCTTCCTGCAGACTGTTGCCGAGCGAGCTGTTCGTTTGCGTGACCGTCGTGTTGCCGTTGACCGTCGTCGTCTCCTGCGACAGCCGGTTCGCGGCATAGGCGCCGCCGAGCGTCAGGATGTTGGGCGATGCATTGCTATAGCTCGTTGCGACGAACGGGATATTCTTGCCGCCGAGCAGGAACTGGACGCCGAGGCGCTTCGCCGCATCGTCGCCGATTTCGACGACGATCGCTTCGACGAGCACCTGTTGCCGGCGGCTGTCGAGTTGGCGGATCAACTCGCCGAGCATCCGCTGCACTTCGCTGTTCGCCGCGACGATGATCGCGTTGGCGCCCTCATAGCGCGTGACGATCGCGGGACCGCGGGTCGAGATGCTGCCGCTTCCGCCGCCGCCCACCGATGCCGCGGCTGCCGGAGCGGCGGCCGCTGCCATCGGCGCGCCACCGCCGCTGGACGACGAGGACGAGGTGGACGCCGGCGGCAGACCCGCCTTCTGTGCCGGGTCGCTGCCGCCGCCGATCAGTTGCTGCAACGTCGGGAGCAGCGTTTCGGCGTTCGCATGTTCGAGCCAGTAGACGCGCAGTTCGGTGCCGCCCGCCGCCTTGGCGTCGAGATCGTTCGCCATCGAGACGAAGCGCGCGACCATCGCCTGATCGCCGCGCAGCGCAATCGCATTGCTGCTGTCAATCGGCACGATCGCGAGCGGCGCCCGCGCGCCCTCGCCCGCCGCGGGGACAAGCGCGGTGAGCGCGGCGGCGATCTCGCGCGCACCGGCGTTCTTCAGCGTGACGATCTGGCTGGTCGAGCTGTCGCGGTCGATGCTCGACGCGAGCGCGCGGATGCGGCGGATATTGTCGGCGAAGTCGGCCACGACGAGGCTGTTGGCGTTGCGGTTCGCCGTCAGCGAGCCCTGCGCGCTGACGAGCGGGCGCAGCGTTTCGACCGCCGCGACCGCGTCGATGTGCCTCAGGCGGATGATTTCGGTGACGAACTGGTTCTGTGCCGCACCGCCGCTGCCGATCCGGCCGGGCTGCGCCGCGGCGCCGTCGATCGGCTGGACGCGATAACTGCCGTTCGGACCCGGCACCGCGACAAGGCCGTTCGAGCGCAGGGTCGCGAGGAAAATCTCGAAATATTCGCTGCGCGACAGCGGCCGGTCGGTGACGACCGACACCTTGCCGTTGACGCGGCCGTCGATAACGAAAGTGCGCCCGGTGATCCGCGCCGCATCCTGAATGAAGGCGCGGATATCGGCGTCGCGGACGTTGAGCGTATATTGGGCGAATGCGGGACCGGGCGTGGAAGAAATCAGCGCGGCGGCGAGCATCAGGGACAGTTTGAAACGCATAAGACCTATTGCTTCGACAGGAAGATGGCGACGGGAACGACGCTGGCGCCGCGTTCGACTTCGAGTGCGACGCGCGCACCCGGGGTAAGCTGGTTGGCGAGCGCGGCAGCGTCGCTCGCCGATCCGATCGGGCGGCCGCCGACCGAGCGGATGACGTCGCCGGGGCGCAGACCCGCCGCGCGGAAGGCCGCTCCGTCGCCTTGCGGCTGAACGACGATCCCGGTCACGCGGCCGTCTTCGGTACGCGGAGCAAAACCGACGCCCGCCTTGATCGCGGCGGGGGTCATTTCGCCGCTCGCGCTCGCACCGGCCGGGGTCGCCCCGATTTCGGGGGTCGGCGCGGGCAACGGCGTCGCGGGATTGGCGACGGGCGCCGCACCGCTCTGATCGAGGAACAGGCTTTCGCGGGCGCCGCCGCGGTCGAGCAGCACATGATCGAAGGCGACACCGGCAAGCTTGAGCCCCGGCGCGATCTCGTCGCCGACCGCATAGCTGGTCTGAATCCCGTCCTCGCCCGCGATGATCGCCGAGCCGCCACCGGTCGCCTCGTTGAGGTTGACGCCAAACAGAGTGAGTCCCGCGGAAGTGACGGTCGCCGAAGCGGTTCCCTGCGCATTGCCGCGGAAAAAGGGATCGAGGCTGGAAAAAAGCGCGCGCCGCTCGGCGGGGGAGGCGATCACCGCCGCCTGCGGCTGCCATGCGCCGAGCGGCGACAGCGGCGTGAACAGGGTCCAGAACAGGCGGACGCATTGCCAGACCAGCAGCGCGCCGAGCAGGCCCGCGAGCAGCATCGGCCAGATTTCACGTGGGGCCCGCCGCCCGGCGCGCAGCCAGGCAGGCAGCGCACGCGGCAGCCGAACGGCCGATCCGGACATCAGCGTCGCCATTATTCTTCCCTGTCCCCCAACTGAAAGGCCGTGCCTGCGAATCGCCTAGGGGCGATTGGTGACAATCAGTTGACCGGAAGATTACAGTTTTTTGACGGTCGAGCGAGTCCGCAGCGACGGCCCGAAGCGATCCTCCCCGCCGTGGCGGGGAGGATACAGGCCTCAGAATTTGAGCGACGCGCTGAGCGAAAAGGTGCGGCCCAGCTTGTAGCGGTTGAAATAGATCTTGTTGTCGCCCGACGTCTGGACTTCCTGATATTTGCGCCCGGTCAGATTGCGCGCCTCGAACTTCAGCTCGATTTCCTTGTTGAGCAGGGTCAGCCCCTGACGCGCGACGAAATCGAGCTGGATGCCGGGTTTTTCGAGCAGGTCGGGCTGCCCCGACGGACCGCGACTGGTGACGCGCGGGCTGGCATAGGTGATGAGCAGCGTCTGCTGCGACAGCTTGTCCTGATCTTCGAGCCCGATCTGGACATTGACCAGATGGTCCGACTGACCCGTGAGCGGCGAACCGTCGAAGAAATAATTGCTCGCGTCCTGCACCACGCCGTTGATGACGGTGGTGTCGCCCGCACCGACTTTGATGTCCGACTTGGTGAAGGTGTAATTCCCGATCAGCACGAGACGGCGGCTGGCCCAGAAGGCCGAGTCCGACAGCGTGTCGAGCGCGAAATATTTCTGCGCTTCCAGCTCGACGCCGTAGAGCGTCGCCTTCGGCGCGTTGGCATAGCTGGTGTTGATCGACGAATCCGAGATCGAGGTATAGGCTTCGATCGGCTTGTCGATCGATTTGTAGAAACCGGCGGCGGTGAAACGCTGGTCCTTGGCAAAATACCATTCGTACCGCAGTTCGGCATTCCACAGTTCGCTATCGCTGAGCGAGGGGTTGCCGCGGAACAGGCGGTTCGATTCGGGGTCCTGATAGATTTGTGCGACCAGTTCGCGGAATTGCGGGCGCGCGATCGTCTTCGACCCGTTGAAGCGCACCTGCATATCGGGCGCAACTTCCCAGGTCAGCGTAACCGCGGGCAGCCAGTAGTTATTGTTGAGGTCGGTCGAGACGATCGAGCTGCCGCCCGTTCCGAAAAGGTCGACCGGAACGACGGTCTGCTTGCCTTCCTCATACCGCACACCGGCGTTGATGTTGACCCCCGACATCAGTTCGGCCTGCACCTGTGCATAGCCCGCGTGTGTCCTGAGCCCCGCGTCGAACGCCGCGGTGCCGTCCTGCGCCGATGTTTCGATCAGGCCGATATCATAGAGCTGAATCGTAGCGTCGGAGAGCAGATAGTCCGGGCGCAGCTGCGTCACCGCGACGGGCAGACCCGATGCGCGAAACTGGAACGCGCGGCGGACGGAGGTACGTTTCGTATCGCTATAGGCATAGCCGACCGTCGCCGTGATGCGCGAGGCGAGCTCGTACGACAGGTCGACGCCGCCCGACCACAGATCCTCGTTGAGATCCGAGAAGGCGATTGTCGCGTCACCGCGGTTGCCGCCAAGATCGTTCACGAATTTGTTGCCCGTGGGATCCTGCGTCGTCGGCAGATTGGTGCGGACATAGGTAAAGCCGCGCTCATAGGGCGCTTCGCGCTGCGAATTGGCATAGGCGCCGCGCAGGTCGAGCTTCAGGCGGTCGAAATGAAATTCGCCGACGAACTGCGTGTTGATCAGCTGCCGCTCGTACCAGGCGGTGTCCTGCTTCATGATATCGCGGCCGACCTGGTTCGCGTCGGTGCCGACCGCCAGACGTGCCTGCTTCAACGTGTCGCGGATATAGAGGTTGGTCCAGCGCAGCTTGTGCTCGCCGATTTCAAGACCGAAACCGAGCAGGCCGTTCACCACGACGCGATTGTCGGTCACGACGCGGTTGTAGCTGGTCTGCGGGTCGCCCGACAGATCCTGCTCGACCGACGTCTGTTGCAGCGTGTCGCGGGTGCGCCACTTGTTGCTGATCCCCGCGGTCGCGATGATGCCGAGTTCGCCGCCGGCAAACTGGATCGTCGTACCGCCCGTGATGCCGGCCGACCAGTTGACCGGGATGTGGTTATTCTGTTGCAGCAACGTGGTTTCGGCGTTCACCAGCTCCATCTGGATCGCCTTGAGGTCGTCCTTCGTGAAGTCGGCCCCCTCCAGAATCGGCTTGCCGCTCGCGAACGCGGCCTTCAGCAACGGCGGCACATCGCGTGTCCCGTCGTCGAAGCCCGTCCAGTCGGTGTCGCTGCCATAATAGGTATAGCCGAGCTGGTTCGTCGTTTCGCTGTCCCATCCGATGCCGCCGCTGAGCGTCAGGAAAGGTTCGCGCGGGATCGCCTTCGTCGTGAGGTTGATCACGCCGCCGCCGAATTCGCCCGGAAAATTCGCCGAATAGCTCTTCTGGACAAGGGTCGAATCGATGACGTTCGAGGGGAAGATATCGAGCGGAACGACGCGCTTCAGCGGCTCGGGGCTCGGCAGCGGCGAACCGTTGAGGAGCGCGAGCGAATAGCGGTCGCCAAGCCCGCGGACATAGACGAAACCACCACCGACGACCGAAAGGCCGGTGACGCGCTGGAGCGAACCCGAAATGTCGCCTTCGCCGGTGCGCGCGATGTCCGCGGACGACAGCACCGAGACGACTTCGGGCGTCGCGCGGACGACGTTCGGGGTAAAGCGGCCGGTGACGACGATTTCCTGATCGGCGCCGCCGGGGATCGAAACGTCGGCCTCTTCATCCGCGGGCGCAGCCGGTTCGTCGGCCGGCGCGGGCGCGGCGGTCGCGGGTTCGGTGCCGGCATCCTGCGCGAGCGCCGCGGGTGCGACGAGCGCGGAACTGAGAAGAAGCAGGCTGGCGAAGATCGGCCGCTTGGTCATGGTAAAAGTCCCCAAGGAATATGCAGGAAGGGAGCGGGCCAGCCCGGTCGGCGTGCCCGCTCCCCAATTGGATCGCGAGCGATCAGGTCGTCGGAATGGCGCTGCAGCTCTTGCTCGACGTGCCGAAGTTCGCGGTCGTCGAGTTGCAGGTCCAACCCTGGTACCAGCTGTCGTTGGCGTCGCGGACGGCGCCGACATAGGCGGTGGTGTCGAAGAAGGCGTTCAGCGTCTTCGCATTGAAGGGCGTGAAGCCGGTTTCGGTCGCACCATTGATGAACAGGCTGGTGAGCGACGGCACATAGTTCGAACGGTTGTTCGTGCCGCCTTCGAAGATCGCCTGGACCTGCGCGTCGGTGACGCCGCTGGTGCCGCGGAACGGCGAGGCGTTGCACTGCATCGACACCGACTGGAAGACCGGCGGGCCGGCTTCGTCGAGGGCGGGGTTCGCCGCCTGCGTCGTCGTCGCGCTGTTGAGGCCGAGGCAGCGGAAGCCCGGAGCCACGATCAGGCCATTGGCGAAGGTATAGTCGGCACCGCCGCGGACGAGGATCGATACGCCGTTACCCGCCGCATTGTTGCGATGGATATAGGTGAAGTTCGAAATCGCGACGCGCTGGCGCGGCGACGTGTCTTCGTTGCCGTTCGAGTCGATTTCCATCATCGAGTCGCCGACCAGACCGTCCGCACGCTGTACGCCGATGACGTACTGGATGTTGCCCTGATATCCGACGTCGGTATCGAGACCGTCATCCTCGGCACCGGTGATCACCAGATGCTTCATGTTCACGCGGCCGCCGAACACTTCGATGCCGTCGTCCGAGCTGTTGTGTACCTGGATATGATCGAGCTGCGTGCCCGAGCCCGTGCCCGACGGCGTAAGCCCCTGCAGCTCCTTGTCGGCGCTGAGGATGAAGCCCGAATAGCGGATCTGGACATAGGACATGCGGCCCGAATTGTCCGCCGGCTGCGCACCGCCATATTTGGCGCCCGAGGTGCCTTCGGTGTCGCGTTCGCACGCCGCGCTACCCGGCGTCGCGGCCGGCGCGTCGCAATCGGTGACTGGTGCACGCCCAAGCAGCACGACACCGCCCCACAGCTGCGAGGTCTGATCGCCTGCCGAACCCACGACGTTGCCGCGGCCGGTGAAGATGATCGGCTGGGTCGGCGTACCGACGGCATCGATGCGGTTGCCGCGGTTGACGGTGAGGAAGGACACGCCCGTTGCGCCGAAGATGGTAACGCCCGGATCGATCGTCAGCGTGACGACATTGTTCGTGCTCGCCGCGCCCTGATCGGTGCCGACATCGACGCGGCCGGGAAGCGAATAAATGACGCCCGCCACCTTCGGAATCGCGGTCGTCGCGGTGAAACGCGTCGGGAAACCGCAGTTGCGCCATTCGCCGCCGGGGCCGGTAATGGTGCCGAGGTTCGAAAGCTGGTCGGGGCCGGCAATGCTCGGGCAGTTCGCGGCCGGGGTTACGGTCGCCGGCGGGGTCGGGGTAGGCGTGGGGGTCGGCGTCGGGGTGGGGGTCGGCGTCGGGATAACGATCACGCCTTCACCCGGCGACGCGACGCCGTCGGCACCGCACGCCGCAAGAATGGAACAGGCCACGCCGCTGAGCATGACCAAACGAATGCGTGCGAAAGCCGCCATGAAAATCTCCGTTCCCGGTGTGCGCCCCCCGATCGTCGAGCGGCGCCCCTGATGAAAAACACGCCGCGAACGAGATGAGATATGCTGGCTCGCCCCCGGTGACGCCGCCACTAGGGTGATTCGATGACGGTCTGACGCCAGAGCCATGACAATTGGGTGACTCTTTCGAGTCGGTTCGATGACATCGGCGCCAGCGGCAGCCCCGCTTGTTTGCGTCGGTGAAAATAAATCCGGCGAAGCTCGCTTGCATCACCCGGAAAGCTTTGCTAGGCGCCCGCTCCTACCTGGTGCCGGCCCGTCCGGACCATCATGATGTGCGGTCGTGGCGGAACTGGTAGACGCGCAACGTTGAGGTCGTTGTGGCCGAAAGGCCGTGGAAGTTCGAGTCTTCTCGACCGCACCATCATCGCCGAACTATGGCGTGAAATCAGGTATTTAGCGAAAACATCTAGTTTCGCGGTCCACCTTTTGCGGGATTAAGCGGACGTGCGAACGTCGCTTCCTTGTCTAGATCGTTTAAATCTCTGGATTTTTCCGCTCGGGAAGAATTGCGGATTACAAAGCAACTGGCTGCGATTGACCGATAGCCGCCGGCCCTGTTCGGCGCCCGGGGATGTCGGCTCACGCCTCATTCATGGTCACCTTGACCAGAGAATCTTCGCCGTGAAGTGGACATAGTCGACCTCCGGTTTTGCAAATATTGTGGATCGATAGCGGAGGAAATCCGTGCAGACGGTTCCGCCAACGAACCCGTCAGGGCTGCCGCACGAACCATATGTTGCGAGCGCCGTTCATCCACGCCGCGAATCCGTCGATCTTGCCATCAGGCGCGCGCGAGAAGACGAAACTGCTCATGCCACGCAGCCGCACCGTGAAGCCGTCGGCGAAACGCGGCGTCAGGGGCCATTCGACTGCAAAGGGTTGACGCATCACCAGACCATCACCCTTCCGAACAACCGAAATACGTCTGTCCAGCTCAGCGCTGTAATAGGTTCCGACATAGGTATCGAGCGCGACGGGGTCGGCTTTGGCAGGTGCAACCGCCACGAAGCGCTGACTAAGTCCATCGGTGCCCAGAGTGAGTTCGACAGCCTTCCCCTCCTCCCGGGCAAACTGCGCCACACCCCCGTCCGCGCGCCGGAATCTGCCCTTGTCCATGGGAGTCAGCCGCTGCGCCGCCCCTCGCTGGAGCATGAGCTGCCCGTCGACGACCGTTGTCGCCACGAGTTCGCCAGTCACGGGATCGCGAAACAACCCTTGGTATTGAGCCAGGTCCAGGTCGGCGGGGCTAATCGGCGAAGTCGTGGGCGACGGCGCCGAAGCCACAGGCTTTCTCTCGATATAACCGGTAGCGCGGAGTGCCTGCTCGGCAATGCCCTCGCCAAGCTTCACCGGATCGACATCGCCATTGTTGCATAGGAGCACAACCGAGACGCGCTTCGCGGGATAGCGGCCGATCCAGGCCTTATATCCGGCAGTAGAGCCGCTATGCCCGATCAGGCGCAACCCGTGCGCGTGGGCAATCTCAAGGCCAAGGCCGTATTCGACCGGTGTGCCGTTCCGCAATTTGCCCGGTGTCTGCAGGGCCGTCACCAGCGCCTCGCCGCCGGGCAGATCGGAAGGGTGGTCGAGAAAGGCGTTCCAGCGCAGCAGATCCGCGATCGTGGTAAGTAGCCCGCCATTTCCATAGACGTTGGTGAAGGGCATATTGGCGATGAAGCCTTCGCTGCCCGAAGCATAGGCCATGGCGCGTCCCGGCACGACCGTACGGAAATCCTCCCGCCACCAGCTGTGGTTCATGCCCAGCGGCTGGAACAGGCGCTGCTCAGTGAAGCGTTGCAGGCTCGTGCCGCTCGCGCGTTCGATGATGATCGCCGCGAGCGCGTAGTTTGTATTGGTGTAGAGAAACTCTGCGCCGGGCGTGAAGTTCAGACCCTTCTGCCGTGAGGCCAGGTCGAGGATCATGCTCAAACTATGGACCTGGACGCCCGGGCCGTTGCCGGTCAGAGCGAGCAGGCTCCACTGCTCACGCAACCCGCTGCTGTGGGTCAGCAGGTGGCGGATCGTGATCGGCACGCCATAATCCGGCATCTCCGGCAAATACCGCCTGATATCATCTTCCAATGTCAGCTTGCCGTCCTGAACCAGCAGCAGGATCGCAGCGGCGGTGAATTGCTTGGCCAGCGAGCCGGTTTCGAAAACCGTGTCGCCCGTGATCGGTACGGGGTGTTCGAGATCGGCCAGTCCATAGCCGCGTATCACCGGCGCGGTTCCGGCGATCGACACGCCTGCCGCGCAGCCGGGAGCCGTCGGTGCGATCGATGCAAAGACTGCGTCGAGGTCGACTTTGGACCGATCTTGCTGATCTGCGGCGTGTAGAAGATCCCCGCTCTCAAAAGGAGCGGCCACCGCCACATTGGCGGAAATTCCGGACAGAACGGCGACGGCAACGAGACGCATTGAACGCATTGGACTCTCCGATGACTTGCAATCGCTCAAGCGCAGATCGAATGGCTGCCCAACAGCGGATCGGTGAATGCCCCTCAGCTTCGGTGAACGGTCACCATGAAACCTGAGCGGATCGGCCCGAGCTTAGGCCGCCGCCGCGACGGGGCACACGTCCAAAGCCTCACGCAAGGCAGGCAGACGGGAGCGGCTGACCGGTAGCGGCGCCCCGTCACTCAAATGCAGCCGCCAGCGGCCACCGTCACGTTCCAGCCGTTGTACCCGGGACAGGTTTGCGATCACGGATCGATGGATGCGCAGGAAGCTTGCCGGTAGCTGGCTCGCAAGCCCGTCGAGGCGCGCCGCGTGCAGCAGGCTGCGGCCGCCAACCAGCCGCAGTTCAACATAGTCGTCGGCGCCCACCACGGCCAGAATCTCCGCAATCGGAACCAGTTCGACACCACGCGCTGAAGCCACCGTCAGGCGGTCAGGCTGGCTGGCCGCATGTGTCAGGGCGGCTTCGCGGCTGCGATTGTCGCGACCGAGGCGCACGACCTCGACCATCAGCAACGGCAACACCAATCCCGCAGCGAGCAGGAAGTAGGAGAGATCGGTGAACCATTCGGGAAGGCCAAGAGCCAGCGCGAGGAACAATAGGAGATAGGCAAGGGTCGGCCGCGCGCCAGGAAGCCGCCGCCGCACCGCTGCCGCAGCCGGCAGGGCGGCAAATGCACCTCCCAAGATGAGTGCCCACATCGTCTTCACTTCGAAGCTCGGCAACAGGGCGGTAGCACCCACCAGACCGGAGGAAAGGCCGGTGATGATGATACTGCGCGTTCCAGGCAGGAAGCGAATGGACACGTAGCGCACCAGCAGGATCGCGAAGACTGCGGCCAAGGCCCAGATGGCGCCCATCCGCCAAGCGTGCAAAGGATAGGAATAGTCGAACAGCGTCCGCACGCTCTCGACAATGGCCTGCAGCATCGCAACGCCCGCCATCGCAGCCAGGATCAGACTGGTCCTGGTGCGGCGCATGGCGTGGATGACGCCGAAGCCGAATGCTGCGGCCAGCAATGTGCCGGCTGCAAGAAAGGTGACAGCCAGAGGCGCGATGCGCTGCGGATACGGATAGGGCAATACGGCAACGGCACTCATCGGTCGCGCGAAACGCAGGCCACCGTGAAAAGACGACAGGCGCAGCACCAGCACGTTCTCGCCGCGTTGCCAGACGGCCTCGCTGATCGGGAGGATCGCCCGGTAACGCCCGGGCGCTTCTTCCCGTGCCGTGGCGCCGGGACGGCCGTTCGCGCCGAGGCGCAGGCCGTTGAGCCACGCTTCCGATGAAGCGACGCCTGCCACATAAAGGACGCGCGGGCGAGCATCCGCCGGGGCCCGGACGATGGACCGGATCCAGATCTCCCGCCCTTGCGGATCGATGAGATCGGCAATCGACCGGCAATCGCTGAGCACCGGACCGGCCGGACCAACGACGCCATGACAGGCTTGCCAAGAGCTATCCTGGGCATAGGCCGGGGACGTGAATCCTGTCAGGAGGAAGATGAGAAACAGGATTCGCCACATGCGTGCCCTCTAGGCTGCAGTTCGCCGAGCAGCGAGAGTATTTCGCGCCGGCAGGATGCCATCAAAAACACCCAAAAGGGTGAGGGACGGGTCAGGGTATCGCCTCGAACGGCACCGGACCCCGGCGGATTTCATTTTAAAGTTATAGCCGAAAAAGCTAGTTTTTTCTGGCGCTTCCGCAGATTCCCCCGGACGTCGCCGGCTGCGCGGGCGCGCGCGTCGCGCTGCCCGAACGCGACTATCCACCTGCTCTCGCCGAGCTCGACCGGATCGCGCCGCAAGCAAAGCGGCTCGGTCGCGAGGCGTCGCTCGTCACAATCGATCTCTTGCGAGCCCGGATCGACGAGTCCCGCGTCCGATCCGATCGGGCGACCGAACATCTTCGCGCAGCGTTGCTTCGCGGCGCCCAGCTGGGCCTTGTCTGCACGGTTGTCGACGGGGGGCAACAGGTGCTGCACCTCCTCCATCGCCTGCTGTCCACGGGCAGGCCCGACGCGGAACTCGCAAGCTATATCCAGCAGCTCATTGAGCACTTTCCCGGGAGCGCCGATGCCGATAGCCCGAGGCCGGCGGCGGGTACATCGGTGCGGACTCCCCGCGAAGCGGAAATTGTGCGCCTGGTCGCGGCGAGCACGTCGAATCAGCAGATCGCTCGCGATCGGCATCACGCTCGAAACCGTCAAATGGAACCTCAAGAATGTCTTCCAGAAGCTCGGCGTCCCAGACCGATACCAAGCGGTGGCATCGGCCCGCTGCAATAGCTTGATCGATTGACCGGCGAATAGCTTCCGGATCGCGCCGTCCACGCTCCAGGAGCCCCATATTTTCGATCCGATATCTGCCTGGGCTTCAGCGGTCGTTTGGCTCCAACCTTTCTTCCTGCATTCCACGCGGGACGCGGAGGCAAATAGTCGAACTCCGATCTTCCCATGATCGTTCTCCTGCGGCCAAGATGGCCTTCGAAGAAACGCTCAGGGCACCCGAGTTACCGGGTTTGCTCACACAAGATAATTACGCGATTTTAGGCTGCTCTCTTATAAAAGCACTTCAATGAGAAACCCACTGGTCGATTTGTGCGCTGCAGCGTAAAGGCGCGACCATGAGGATCGCGATCATCGACACCAGCGCAGGGCGAGCGGCCGTCATATCCGACGGTCTGCGCGAAGCGGGCCTCGACGATCTCGTACTGGTCGATACAACCAGACCGCTTGTTGCTCAAATCGAGGCAGCGACGCCCGACGTCGTGCTGATCAACCTCGAAAACCCGAGCCGCGACTTGCTCGAGGACTTCTTCGCCATGTCGCGAGCACTCGATCGTCCAATCGCGATGTTCGTCGACCAGAGCGACGCCGAGGCCACCGGCGCAGCGATCGATGCCGGGGTGTCGGCCTATGTTGTGGATGGCCTGTCGAAGCAGCGGATCAAGCCCGTCGTCGACCTCGCTATCCGGCGCTTCCAGGCCTTTTCGCGGCTCCAGCGCGAACTCGACGACGCCAAGAACGCACTCGCCGAACGCGCGGTGATCGACAAGGCGAAGGCGATCCTGATGAAGCGGCGTCAGATCGACGAGCCCGCCGCCTATGCGTTGCTCCGCGGGCAGGCGATGCGCACCAACCGCCGGATTTCGGAGATTGCCGAAGCGATCGTCACCAGTGAAGCGCTGATGGGAGACATGGAATGACCGGCGAGCGCTTCCGTATCGGCTTTCTGCCGCTCGTCGACGCGGCGTTGCCAGTTCTCGCCCACGAACTCGGATTCGCCGCAGCAGAAGGCGTCACCATCGCCCTTGTCCGCGACATGACATGGGCGACCGTTCGCGACCGGCTGCTCTATGGCCACACCGACGCTGCCCATATGATCGCCCCGCTCGCAATCGCGACGACCCTCGGCAAGGACCGCCCCGCCGTGCCGCTCGCGGTGCCCTTCGTTCTGGGTCTCAACGGCAATGCTGTCACCTTCTCGGCCAGGCTGGCGGCAGAGACCGGCCTGACCGACGCGTTGGGTGACCCGGTCCGGATCGGCGCGGCGCTGAAGCGGGTGGCGGACGCACGGGTCGCGGCGCGCAAGCCGCTGCGCTTTGGCGTTGTCCATCGCTATTCGAGCCACAATTACATGCTGCGCTACTGGCTCGCAGGTGTCGGCATTCGTCCCGATCAGGATATCGACATCGTCGTCACCAGCCCGCCGTTTGCCGCCGACGCACTTGCCGCTGGTGAAGTCGACGGCATTTGCGTCGGCGAACCGTGGAACTCGATCGCGGTCGATCGCGGTGTCGGACATATAGCATTGGCGACGGCTCAGATCTGGCGCCGCGGCGTCGAGAAGGTACTCGCGATGCGCGAAACTATTCTCGACGAACGCCGCGACGCAGTCGAAGCGCTGGTCCGCGCGCTGCATGCAGCAGCAGCGCATTTCGTCGAACCCGGCGCGGCCGAGGAAAGCGCCGACATATTGGCGCGGCCCGAATATCTCGACGCGCCGCGCGATGCGGTGCTGCGCGCCATCACCGACCGCATCCGGCTTGTCCCCGACGGCGAGCCGATCCACTATCCCGATTTCATGTTCCAGTATCGCGAGGCGGCCAATTTTCCTTGGCGCAGCCAGGCCGCGTGGCTTTATTCGCAGATGGTGCGCTGGGACTATATGAGGTTCGACGACGCCGAAGCCGCGGCGGCCGGCAATGTCTTCCGTCCCGACGTCTACCGCGCCGCACTTGCAGGTTCGGGCGCGCCGCTGCCCGGCGCCAGCTCGAAGCTCGAAGGCGGGCTCGACGAACCCATCGGCGCGGGCTCGACGCAGGGCCGCCTGACGCTCGGCAGCGACCGCTTTTTCGACGGCCGCGCCTTCGATCCCGACGATATCGAAGCCTATCTCGCTGAACTTCCCTAGCTTTCCACTTTATGCTGCACTTGCGAAATAAGCCCTTGCGGCCAACCCGCGAATCAGGCAGCTTAAACACACTCGGCAAGGCTGCCGGGGCAGGATAAGGCGGCGCCGGTTCCAACGAGGGGATCGAACCGCAGGCGGACGGGGAGCCATTCCCCGCAATCCCAACAGGCAATGAAGCCGTCAGGATGCGCCCGCATGGCCGCCGTCCTGGCGGCTTTTTTATTGCCCGTCACACGAAGGGGACGGACGATGACGACTGCAACCACAGGGGCCATGGCATCCAAATCGAGCTTCTGGGCGAGCGGGCACTGGCCGACGCTGATCGCCGCCTTTCTCTATTTCGATCTCGCTTTCATGGTCTGGGTGATCCTCGGTCCGCTCGCGCCCTCGATTTCGGAGGATCTTGGCCTGAGCCCCGCGCAAAAGGGGCTGATGGTTGCGGTCCCGACGCTCGCTGGCGCGGTGCTGCGCGTCGTCAACGGCCTGCTCGTAGACCGCATCGGGCCGAAGCGCTCGGGCGCGATCAGCCAGATTATCGTCATCGCCGGACTGTTCGCGGCCTGGTTCTTCGGCGTCCACAGCTTCGCGGGCACGCTCGCGCTCGGCGTGATCCTCGGCTTCGCAGGCGCCAGCTTCGCGATCGCCCTGCCGCTCGCGAGCCGCTGGTATCCGCCCGAGCATCAGGGCAAGGCGATGGGCCTCGCGGGCATGGGCAATTCCGGTACCGTGCTCGCTGCGCTCTTCGCCCCCGGCCTCGCCAAGATGTTCGGCTGGAACGCCGTGCTTGGGCTCGCCTGCATCCCTCTGACGATCGTCTTCTTCATTTATCTCGCGATGGCGAAGGACGCGCCCAATGCGCCCGTGCCGAAGAAGCTGGTCGACTATTTTCAACCGCTCAAGACTGCCGATGCCTGGTGGCTGATGGCCTTTTACTCGGTGACGTTCGGCGGTTTCGTCGGGCTCGCCGCCTCGCTCCCGATCTATTTCACCGACCAGTTCCACCTCACCCCGGTGATGGCGGGCTATTGCACCGCGGCCTGCGTCTTCGCCGGATCGCTGGTGCGCCCGATGGGCGGTGCCCTCGCGGACAGGATCGGTGGCGTCAAGGCGCTGATGGCGGTGTTCGTCGTCGCGGCCCTTGCTCTCGCGGGCGTACCGCAGGCCGATACCTTGCCCGCCGCGCTCGGCCTGTTCGTCGTTGCGATGCTCGCGCTCGGTACCGGCAACGGTTCGGTCTTTCAGCTCGTCCCGCAGCGTTTCTCGGCCGAGATCGGCGTGATGACCGGGCTTGTCGGCATGGCGGGCGGCGTTGGCGGCTTCTACCTCGCCTCCTCGCTCGGCTTCGCCAAGCAGTGGACGGGCAGCTTCGCACCGGGCTTCTACATCTTCGCGGTGCTGGCGGTCGTGGCTTTGGTCGGGCTGATCTTTGTGAAGAGCCAGTGGCGCAGGGCCTGGGGCGCGGCCGAAGGCGTGCGGATCTAACCATGACCCGCACCCTTGTGATCTTGCTGGCGCTCGCGCCGGCCGGGGTGGCGCACGCCCGGGACGTCACCCTCAAGCAGCTCGGCGAAGCCCGGCTTCGCTACGAACAGGTCGACCAAGATGGCCTCGCCGCCGATGCCGACGCTCTGACCCTGCGCCTCCGCGCCGGGGTCGAGGCGAAGACAGGCCGCTGGTCGGCGCTCGTCGAAGGTCAGGGCACGCTGGCGGTTGTCGACGATTATTTCGACGGCCTCCACGGCGCCGCAACACGGCCGATCGTCGCCGATCCCCAGAATATTGCGCTTGCCCGCGCCCAGCTTCGCTACGCCTCGCCGACCTTCGCAGTCACCGCGGGACGCCAGCGGATTGCGCTCGATGACGAACGCTTCGTCGGCGCCGTGCCCTTCCGCCAGAACGGGCAAAGCTTCGACGCCGTGCGCGCCGAAATCACGCCGGCCAAGGGCGTCAAGGCCGACCTCACCTATGCGTGGAGCGTGCGCACCATCTGGGGCATCGACGGCGCCGGTGCGCGGCAACAGGCGGTGTCGGGCGACAATGTCTTCGGCAATGTCAGCGTCGCAACGCCGGTCGGCAAGGTCGCGGCCTTCGCCTATCTCGTCGATCAGGACGAAGCCGCGATGCAGGGCTTTCGCATGTCGAGCCAGAGCTATGGCGCGCGGCTCGACGGCAGCCGAACGCTCGGCAAGGCCAAGGTCGCGTATCAGCTGAGCTATGCGCGCCAGTCAGACTGGCATCGCAACACCAATGACTATTCCGCTGATTATTGGCTCGCCGATGTCGCGGTCGATCTTGGCGGCCCCCGGGTCGGCGTTGGGTATGAGATACTCGGCGCCGACAACGGAGCAGCCCTCACCAGCTTCCAGACTCCGCTAGCGACCGGGTTCAAATTTCAGGGCTGGGCCGACAAATTTCTCGTCACCCCGCCCGACGGCGTCCGCGACCTCTATGCGAGCGCGGGCTGGGGCTGGAAGGCGATCGGGCCACTGAAAACCGTGACATTGCAGGCAGTGTATCACGACTATCGCAGCGACCGCGCCTCGCGATCTTATGGCGACGAGATCGACCTGCTCGCGAGCGCCAGGCTCGGCAAATGCACCGCCTCGGCGCGCTACGCGAACTACGACGCCGACGGCTTCGCCACCGACACCCATAAATTCTGGCTGCAACTGGATTGGACGCTCTGATGGAACATCGCCCCCTCAAGGCCGAAACCGACGCCCGCGAGCATCTCGTCGTCATCGGCAACGGCATGGCCGGCTGCCGCGCGGTCGAGGAACTGATCGCGCGCGATTCGAACCGCTACCGCGTGACGATCTTCGGCGCCGAGCCGCGGGTAAATTACAACCGCATCATGCTCTCCCCCGTCCTCGCGGGCGAGAAGAGCTTCGACGACATCGTCATCAACGATGCGGGCTGGTATGCCGGCAATGGCATCGCGCTGATCGCAGGCGATCCGGTCGCGGCGATCGACCGCGCTGCGAAGACGGTGACGACGCGGAGCGGTGCCATCGAAAGCTATGACCGGCTGCTGATCGCTACCGGCTCCGACCCCTTCATCATCCCGGTGCCGGGAAAGGATTTGCCCGGCGTCATCGCTTTCCGCGACATGGACGATGTCGACACGATGCTCGCCGCCGCCGACGCGGGCGGCGACGCGGTGGTGATCGGCGGCGGCCTGCTCGGGCTCGAGGCGGCGCACGGCCTCAGCTTGCGCGGCATGAAGGTAACGGTGATCCACCTGATGCCGACGCTGATGGAGCGCCAGCTCGACGAAGCGGCGGGCTGGTTGCTCAAGAATGCGCTCGAGGCGCGCGGCCAGACGATCCTGACCGGCGCCGACACCGCCGAGATCGTCGGCAATGGCAAGGTCGAGGGGGTGAAGCTCAAGGACGGGACGCTGATCCCCGCCGGCCTCGTCGTGATGGCGGTCGGCATCCGCCCCTCGGTCGCCCTCGCCCGCGACGCGGGACTTGCGGTCGGGCGCGGCATCCAGGTCGACGACCATATGGTGACGAGCGACCCCGCAGTGCTCGCGGTCGGTGAATGCGTCGAGCATGACGGACAGGTTTACGGCCTCGTCGCGCCGCTCTGGGACATGTGCCGCAGCCTCGCCGACGGGCTGGTCGAACAGCCGACCGGCTATCGCGGCTCGGTCACCTCGACCAAGCTCAAGGTATCCGGCATCGACGTCTTTTCGGCGGGCGATTTCTCGGGCGGCGACGGCTGCGAGGATATCGTGCTGCGCGACGCCAGCCGCGGCGTCTACAAGCGGGTGATCGTCAAGGACGACCGCATCGTCGGCGCCGTCCTCTATGGCGACACCGCCGACGGCGGCTGGTATTTCGACCTGCTCAAGAAACAGGAGGATGTCTCTCAGCTCCGCGACCTGCTGATCTTCGGCCAGGCCTTCGCCGCCGGAGGCGGCGCGGCGGACCCTAAGGCGGCCGTTGCGGCGCTTTCCGACGATGCGGAAATATGCGGCTGCAACGGCGTTACCAAGGGCCAGGTCGTCTCGTGCATCGCGAAGGGATCGCACAGCCTCGACGCGGTGCGCGGTACCTGCAAGGCGTCGGCCAGCTGCGGCAGCTGCACCGGCCTCGTCGAAAATATCCTCACGCTGACCTTGGGCGACGAGGTCAAAGCCGGGCCGAAAACGATGTGCAAATGCACCAGCTTCGGCCACGACGACGTCCGCCGCGAGATCGTCGCGCAGGCGATGCGCTCGATCCCCGAGGTGATGCAGAAACTGCACTGGACCACCCCCGACGGCTGCTCGTCGTGCCGCCCGGCGCTCAACTATTATCTGCTCTGCGCGCTGCCCGGCGACTATGTCGACGACCAGCAGAGCCGCTTCGTCAACGAGCGGATGCACGCCAATATCCAGAAGGATGGCACTTACTCGGTCGTCCCGCGCATGTGGGGCGGGCTCACCAACCCAACCGAACTGCGCGCGATCGCCGACGTCGTCGAAAAATATAGCGCCCCGATGGTCAAGGTCACCGGCGGCCAGCGGCTCGACATCTTCGGGATCAAGAAGGAAGATTTGCCCGCAGTATGGGCCGACCTCAATGCCGCCGGCATGGTCTCGGGCCACGCCTATGGCAAGGCGCTGCGCACGGTGAAAACCTGCGTCGGCTCCGAATGGTGCCGCTTCGGCACGCAGGATTCGACCGGGCTCGGCGTCAAGGTCGAACGGATGAGCTGGGGCAGCTGGATGCCGCACAAATTCAAGATCGCGGTGTCGGGCTGCCCGCGCAACTGCGCCGAGGCGACGATCAAGGATTTCGGAATCGTCTGCGTCGACAGCGGCTACGAACTCCACGTCGGCGGTAACGGCGGCATCCAAGTCCGCGCCACCGACCTGCTCTGCAAGGTCGCGACCGAGCAGGAGGCGATGGACCATTGCGCCGCCTTCATCCAGCTCTACCGCGAAGAGGCGCGCTACCTCGAGCGTACCGCACCGTGGATCGAACGTGTCGGGCTCGAGCATATCAAGGCGCGTATCGTCGATGACGAGCCAGGGCGCGAGGCGCTGCGCGCGCGCTTCCTCTATTCGCAGAGCTTTTCGCAGGACGACCCCTGGGCGCAGCGCGCCGAGGGCGCCGAGGCCGAACATCATGCGCCGATGGCGCGCTTCACCCCGCAAAAGGAACTCGCATGACCACCGCAGAATGGCTCGATATCGGCTGGGTCGACCAGATCCCGGTGCGCGGCAGCCGCACGGTGCAGGTCGAGGGCGGCGACGATATTGCGGTGTTCCGCACCGCCGAGGGAAAGATATTCGCGCTGCTCGACCGCTGCCCGCACAAGCATGGCCGCCTTTCGCAGGGCATCGTCCACGGCGGCGCGGTCGCCTGCCCGCTGCACAATTGGCGGATCAGCCTGTCAACCGGCGAAGCGCTCGGCGAGGACAAGGGCTGCACCCCGACCGTGCCGGTCAAGATCGACGGCGGCCGCGTCCTCATCTGCCGCGCCAGCACGCTGAAGGCTGCCGCCTGATGACTGAGGCGGTCCGCACCACCTGCGCCTATTGCGGCGTCGGCTGCGGCATCCGCGCGACAGTAACGGGCGAACGCAGCGTCGAGATTGCGGGCGATCCCGATCATCCCGCCAATCGCGGCCGCCTCTGCTCGAAGGGCACACACCTCGGTGAAACGGTCGGCCTCGAAGGCCGCCTGCTTGCGCCCATGATTGGCAGCAAGCGCGCCAGCTGGGACAAGGCACTCGAGCTCGTCGCAAAGCGGTTCAAGGAGACCATAGCGCGCCACGGCCCGGACAGCGTCGCCTTCTACGTCTCGGGCCAGCTTCTCACCGAAGATTATTATGTTGCGAACAAGCTGATGAAAGGTTTCATCGGCACCGCGAACATCGACACCAATTCGCGCCTCTGCATGTCGAGCGCGGTCGCCGGCCATATGCGCGCCTTTGGCGAGGACGTCGTTCCCGCGACCTATGACGACCTCGACGCCGCCGACATGTTCGTCCTCGTCGGATCGAACACCGCCTGGTGCCACCCGATCGTCTATCAGCGCATCCGCGCGCGCTGCGAGGCGGGCGCGAAGCTGGTCGTCGTCGACCCGCGCCGCACCGAAACCGCCGAAGAGGCCGACCTGCATCTGCCGATCCGCCCCGGCAGCGACGTCGCGCTGATGAACGGCCTGCTCCAGCATTGCCGCGAAGCGGGCGTCGTCGACGAAGAGTATCTGGCCGCGCATGTCGCAGTGCCCACCGAATTCTGGGACCAGCTTGGAGAGGGGAGCGATCTGTGGTCGGTGGCGCGCACGTGCGACGTGCCTGCCGCCGACCTCAGACGCTTCTATGAGCTGTTCGCCGCAACCCCGCGCACCGTCACCCTGTTCAGCCAGGGGATCAACCAGTCGACCGCGGGTACCGATCAGGTCAATGCGATCACCAACGTCCATCTGGCGACGGGCCGGATCGGCAAGCCCGGCGCCGCGCCCTTTTCGATCACAGGCCAGCCCAATGCGATGGGCGGGCGCGAGGTCGGCGGGCTCGCCTCGACGCTCGCCGCCCACATGGACTTCGCGCCCGAGAACCGCGCGCGCGTCCAACGCTTCTGGGCCGCGCCGACGATGGCCGAAAAGCCGGGACTGAAGGCCGTCGGCATGTTCCGCGCGATCGGCGAGGGACGGATCAAGGCGCTATGGGTGATGGCGACCAACCCCGCCGTGTCGATGCCCGACGGCAATGCGGTGCGCGAAGCGCTGAAGACATGCCCCTTCGTCGTCGTCAGCGATGTGATCGAAAAGACCGACACCGCCGCCTTCGCGCATGTCCGCCTGCCTGCCGCGGCATGGGGCGAGAAGGACGGCACCGTCACCAACAGCGACCGTATGATCAGCCGCCAGCGCGCGCTCTTTCCGCTTCCCGGCGAATCGATGCCCGACTGGTGGATCGTCAAGGAAGTCGGCCGACGGATGGGCTGGAAGAACGCCTTCGCCTACGACCGCGCCGCCGACATCTGGCGCGAGCACTGCCGCCTGTCGAATTACGACAATAGTGGCGAACGTATTTTCGCGCTGCCGGGCGTGGCGCAGGGCGGCAATGCCGCCTATGACGACATGCAGTCGTTTCGCTGGGGCGGAGACCATCCCTTCGCCGACGGCCGCTTCTCCACCGAAGATGGCCGCGCGCGCCTCGTTCCCGTCGCGCAAAAACCCCTGCCCGACCCGCTCGCCAAATGGCCTCTGACGCTCAACACCGGCCGCTACCGCGACCAATGGCATACCATGACGCGCACCGGCCTTGCCCCGAAACTGGCGCGTCACCGCGAGGAGCCGTTCGTCGAGGTCCACCCCGACGACGGCGCCCGCCTCGGCCTGACCGACGGCGGCCTCGCGCGCGTCGAAACGCCGCAGGGCGACAGCCTCTACCGCGTCGCCTTCCAGTCCGGTCAGCGCGTCGGCGAACTGTTCGTGCCGATCCACTGGACCGACCGCACGTCGAGCGGCGGGCGCACCGGGCTGCTGCCCCGCCCGCTCGTCGATCCCGTGTCGGGCCAGCCCGGGTTCAAGCGCACGCCGGCTTCGATCGCCGCGGTGACGCCCAAATGGCGCGGCTTCCTGCTCCTCGCGCGCGAGCTCGCCGACACCCCGCGCTGCCTGTGGGCGACGCGCGTCGCGGTCCCCTCGGGGGTGCTGTGGGAACTCGCGGGCAATGGCGATCTCAAGACGATCGAGGCGCTGCTGCCCCGGGGCGAGCGCATTGAGGCGCAGGACGCCGCGCGCGGCACGCGCCGCATCGCCATCGTCGCGGATGGCCGCCTCATAGGCGCGCTCTTCGTCACCGAGAGCGGCGAACTGCCCCCGCGCGACTGGCTGACCGCGCAGCTGGCGGCGCCCGACGTCGCCCCCACCTTGCTTGCCGGCCGCGCGCCCGGGGTGCAGGCCGACCGCGGCCCGATCATCTGCGTCTGCTTCGACATCGGGCTCAAGACCATCGTCGCCGCGATCCGCGACCAGGGCCTCGCCGACACCGCCGCCATCGGCACCGCGATCGGCGCCGGCACCAATTGCGGCTCGTGCCGCCCCGCGCTCGCGCGCATCCTGACCGAGGAGAAAAGCGATGCAGCCTGACGATTTCGTGCCCGGCACCGTCTGGCTGGTCGGCGCCGGCCCCGGCGACCCAGAGCTTATGACGATGAAGGCGGTGCGATTGATCGAGCGCGCCGACGTCGTCTTTTACGACGCGCTTGTCGGCAACGGCGTGCTCGCGCTGATCCCGTCCGGGACCGACAAGGTCAGCGTCGGCAAACGGTCGGGCCGCCACTCGAAGGACCAGCGCACCATCGATGCGATGCTGGTCGACGCCGCTGCAGCCGGCAAGCGCGTGGTACGGCTGAAAGGCGGCGACCCGTCGATCTTCGGCCGCTCGACCGAGGAACTGACCGCGCTGCGCGCGGCGGGGCACCAAGTCCAGATCTGCCCGGGCATCACCACCGCCTGCGCCGCCGCAGCGTCGGCCGGCATCTCGCTGACGCTCCGCGGCGTCGCCCGAGACGTCCGCTTCGTCACCGCTCACAGCAAGCGCGGGGCTGCGCTCGACATCAACTGGGCCTCGCTCGCGGGCGGCGGTTCGACCATCGCCTTCTATATGGGGCGCGATGCGGCGGGCGAGATCATGCGCGAGCTGATGCGCGCTGGTATGAGCGGCGACGTTCCGGTGCTGATCGCCTGCGACGTCAGCGGCTTCAACGAGCGCCGGCTGGCAACGCGGCTCGATCTGCTCGAGCTCGCGACGCGGTCGTTCGCGGCAGACGCGCCAACGCTGATCCTCGTTGGCGAGGCTGTCGACGAAGGCACTCCCGCGCTGACGACTTCAAGAGCGCAAGCGAGACAGGCGCATGGGTAAGCTTGCTCCCATCCCGACTTCCGGCGCCTGTGCCGCTTCGATCGATTTCGACGGCGCCCTGGCGATCCTCGCCGCTCATGCCCGTCCCCCCGGCAAGGAAAGCGTCGCGTTGGCCGATGCAGGCGGGCGCTATCTCGCTGCACCGGTGCTTGCCCGGATCGACGCGCCGCGTCGCGACTGCGCGGCCATGGACGGCTATGCGGTGCGCGACGCCGACCTGAAAGGCGGCACCACAGTCTTGCGATCGAGGGGCACGAGCTACGCGGGCGGCACCGAACCGGGTGCAATCTCGGTGGGAGAAACCTGGCGTGTGATGACGGGCGCGCCCCTGCCCCATGGTAGCGACCGCGTGGTGATGATCGAACATTGCCGACATCGTAGCGAGCTCGTGGTGCTCGACGCTCCGCCGCGCGGCAAGCTGCACGTGCGGAAGGCCGGATCTGATTTCCTCGCAGGTGACGAGCTTCTCGCTGCGGGCACGAGGATGACGCCGGCGCGGCTGGTCGTGGCAGCCGCCGCCGACCGCGCCGAAGTCGAAGTATGGCGCACTCCTCGTATCCTGCTGGTCGCGACCGGCGACGAAATCCTCGCGCCGGGCTGTGCATCCCGCATGCCGCACGCGACCCCGGACAGTCTCAGCGTCGCAATCGAGCAACTGTGCGCGTTGGCAGGTGCGGACGTGGTCGCGTGTCTGCGACTTCCCGACAATGAGCAGGCGATTGCCGAAGCGCAGCAAGAGGCCTTCGCCGACGTAGTCGTCGTCATCGGCGGCGCCTCGAGCGGCGATCGCGATTTCGGGCGGTCGGCCTTCGCATCGCTCGGGCTGGAAGTCGCTTTTGCCGACGTCGCCATCAAACCCGGCAAGCCGGTCTGGTATGGCCGGCTGGGGCAAACCCACGTTCTCGGGCTACCGGGAAATCCGACGGCGGCCTTTACCGTCGCCTCGCTCTTCCTCGCCCCGCTGATCGCGGGCCTGTCCGGAGGGGCAGCATCGGACGCGCTGCCCTGGCAGCTCAGGCACACGACGAGGCCGATCCCCGCAAATGGACCGCGCGAGGCATTTCTCTGCGCATCGCTATCCTACGAGGGCGCCGCCGTTTGCGATCGCCAGGATGCGTCGGGGCAGGCTATGCTCGGTGTCGCCGATTGCCTCGTGCGCCGCCCTGCCGACGCTCCCGCGGCAAATACAGGCGAACTCGTACCGGTGTTGCTGCTGTGCTGATGGGCCTGCTGCTCGAGCGATTGTGCACCCGAGAAGCCCCGGATCGTCCGGCAAGGCCAGCGAAACCTGCCAGCGTCAAAGCGACGCTCGCAGCCATAGGGCAAAAGATCGAAAGCTGCGGCGGAGCGACACTGTCCACGTCGGAGAGCAAAATCTGGAACACGGCGGTGGTGATCTCATACATGGCGCCTGCATCGGGAGATCATGCGCCCGCAAATGCCAAGATTCTCAGTTGGGCAGCCGCCCGCACCGGTTTCGAGGATATGGGCCTGCCGGGCGCAGCGACATTCGTGACATGCTTGGTCACCGAACTCGCTTTTCGGGCAGAGATGGATCCTCGTGATCGTCGTGGCGAAGCAGACTCCCTCGTCAGGCTTGCGACTTTGAAGCGCCAGTTCTCAGCCATCGAGGAGCAGCACGATCTCTGGGAATTGCTAAGAAGGTTGATCAAGCGAACCGCTCGCTAGCTTCGCGCTTTCGGCAAAAAATGCACCCGCCGAACGAATCCAGCGGGCGCAAGATGAAGATTTCCGTCCCCTTTCGGGGAAGAGCTCTTCTGGGTCGCGTGGCGCAATTAGCGCGACGTCCCGATTCTCGATTGTATGGAAGCGCCAAAACGCCCGCTAGTTTCGTGGCGTTGAGCGACGGAAAGCAACTGCGCTTTGGCCGGTTGGGGACAGTCCGCTGTTGAGCAGCAACGATCAACAGCGGACCTTGCTTGCGGCTCGCAGACTTTAGCTTGGCCTAATCAATATAGAGCTGTGCACGCTCGCTCGCATAAGCATGATAGCTGTCTTTTATAAGCGCCTGATTGAGCAGCATCGTCGCTAGCAGACGATCCTCGCCGGGACGATAGACGCGGGTTTTGACCCACAGGCTCTCGGTGCGGCGGCTGCCGCTCATCGCGACGGCCTCGCGTTCGATCTCTTCGTCGGTCCAGAAATCATGCTCGACAAAAAAGGACGGCGCGTCCCGGCTCATCAAACAGAGCCGGCGACTGCATTTTCCGAACCAGCCTTCCTCGACATAGGCCGCGAAAATATCCGAAACCCGTTCAGAGCCGTCCAGTTCAGCGCCTTGCGCGCGGAGAACAACAGACCTCCATCGGAATTCGCAAGCGCGGCGACTTCGTCCAGAACGGACGGCCAGGTCTCCGGAACCACCGAACATTCGTAAATGCGGTCAACAAGGTCTTCGGCTATTTACACCCCCGTTTCCACGTAACGCGTGGAAAAATGAGAGGCAAGCGCGGCGCTTGGCCAAGGCTCCGAACGGGAACCCAAGTCAGCGAACGACAATCTTCTTTCGGTTTGACGTCGAGCTACTAAAGATGCAGCTCACTCGTCGCAGAAGGATCCTCAGACATGCGATTTGCTACCGCTCGCGCCGCTGCTTCATTCTTGGCCCTGTCGGCACCGTGGCTGATTGCAACGTCTCAGGCGCAAACGTCAGAATATCGCGTTTACATGCAGGATCGCGATATCGGACATCTGACCATCGATCGCGACGACAATAAGGCCAGTATCGACTACGACTATAAACAGAATGGTCGCGGACCCACGATCAAAGAGGACGTGATACTCGACGGCAAGGGCGCTCCGGTCGGCTGGCAAATTTCTGGAAGCACCACGTTTGGCAACACGGTGCAAGAAAGCTTCTCGCGCAAGGCCAGCGAACTGCAATGGACCGACCTGGCGGGACCAGGCAAGTTGAAGGGCAAGGATTTGCCCGCCTATTATGTTACGCAAAATGGTTCGCCTTTCGATGTCGCGATACTCGCAAAGGCTCTGCTGGCGGACCCTGACCATGCGATGTCCGTTGCCCCCGCGGGCACCGCCACGCTCGCCGAGCGCGACCGCCGCACCATTCCGGCCGGCAAAGATTCGCTCGAAGCGATAACCTACGAGCTATCCGGGCTATCGACGACGCCGACCTATATCACGCTCGATGCAGCGGGCGATCTCGTCGCTCTGCCTTCGCCCGGGTTCATCATCCTGCGCAAAGGGCTGGGCGCGGACGCGTCGAAGATCCTCCAGGACTTGTCAGAGCAGCTCGCCTCGCAGCGGCTCGCCCGACTGCAGACCGAAGCAGCGCATCGCTTCGACGGGCCTGTGCGCATTCGGAATGTCCGGATATTCGACCCGGTCGCCAAGGCAATGAGCGAGCCGCGCGATGTCGTGTTTTCCGGGAACCGGATCAGCGAAATCGTTGCGATCGGCAGCACCGCGACGGCAGGCGAAACGCAAATCGATGGCGCCGGCGGTTCGCTCATCCCCGGACTTTATGAAATGCACGCGCATCTTGGCCCGGAAGACGCGCTGATGAACGTGCTTGCCGGAGTGACATCGGTTCGCGACATGGGCAACGACAACGCGGTGCTCGACCAGCTCATTGCCCGCATCCAAAGCGGTGAAGTCGCCGGTCCCCGCGTAACGCGGAGCGGGTTCATCGAGGGAGAAAGCGACTTCAGCTCCGCAACCGGCCGTCTGGCCCGCAACGAGAATGAGGCGATCGAGCACGTCCGCTGGTATGCCGCGCGGGGCTATTGGCAAGCCAAGCTCTACAATTCGATGAAACCCGAATGGGCGCCTGCGGTTGTGAAAGAAGCCCACCGACTGGGGCTGCGGGTTGCTGGTCATATCCCGGCATTTTCGGATGCCGATGCGATGATCGCGGCCGGCTTCGACGAGATCACGCATGTGAATCAGTTGATGCTGGGCTGGGTACTCAAGCCCGGCGAAGACACGCGCACTTTGTTCCGTTTCAAAGCGATGCAGCGTTTTCCCGACATTGACCTCTCCTCACCAAAGGCGACGAAGACACTTGACGCCATGGTTGCACGCCGCGTGACACATGAACCCACGATCGGGATCCACGAACTCGGACTTACCGCGATCGACGGCAAACCCAATCCCGGCGCGCTGGACTATTTCGACCATATGCCGCCGGCCGAACAAAGGCGGCTGAAGCAGGCGCTCTTCGGCGCTGCAGATCCGGCTGAGCGCGCACGCTATGTGGCAGCCTACGCGAAGATTCTGGCAACGCTCACCGAAATGAACAGGCGGGGGATCATGCTCATCCCCGGAACCGATACCGGCGGCGCCTTCACGCTGCATCGCGAACTGGAACTGTTCACGAAGCTGGGCATGAGCAACGCCGATGTTCTGGCGCGGGACACGCTCGAAATGGCCCGATATCTCGGGCAGGATCAGTCGCTCGGCTCAATCGAGCGCGGCAAATTTGCCGATTTCCTGCTGGTTCCCGGCGATCCGGTGAAGGACATAAAAGCCATCAAGACGATCTCGATGGTGGTCAAGGACGGCGCGGTATATTTCCCCGACGAAGTGTACGCGAAGATCGGCATTAAGCCGTTCGCAAGCCCCCTGAAAGTTACCCCCGCTAAATAGCGCCGGGCATTCGACGGAATCGCGGCACCCCCTGCCCGCAAATGGCCGTTAGCGGTCAGACCGCTTGTTGGCTCAGGAGATCGTAAGCAGTCTTCAATGGTGGAAGACGGGCAGCCCTTCGAGAACGCCTATTCGCGTGCAAATTTGTCGCCACCGAGTTCCAGTGTGGCGATCTCTCCATCCGGAGCGAAGGTGAACCCGACGGGGGTCTGACCGGTTATACTCATCTGGCCAGGACTATCCCACTGCGCCTTGAACATATCGTTGCGATCATGGTTGAGCACCGCCGTCGCCTGCGGACGTGCGAGCTTGAGCTTGCCGTCGGCCAGCGTGATCGCGATCCGACCGAGCAGGTCGCTCGAGTAGGTGCCGACATAACGATCGAGCGGCAGCCGCGCGGGCGCAGCCGCCACTGAACCCGACGTCGCAGCTGCCTTTTCACGCGCAATCCGGACCGCGTCATCGCTCTCCTGCTTCATGACGGCGCTGTGATCGGTCGCAGGGCCGCCGAGGAAGGCATCCAGCACTCGCAGCTCGACGGCCGTAGCCAGCTTTGTCCGCAGGCCGTTGGTCAGCACAACCACGCCGAGCTTCCTTTCAGGTATCATCGCGACCATGCTCTGCATCCCGTCGATCGCCCCGGAATGCTGGACAATCTTTTGACCGCGATATTCCTGAACGCCCCAGCCAAGACCGTATTCACTGAACTTGAAGAGCGGGTCGGTTCCTCCGCGCGGGACGATCTGACCGCTATGCATTTCCGCCAGCGTCGTCGAAGCAATCAGCCGCTTGCCCTCGAACGTGCCGCCGCCCAGTTGCAGGCGCAGCCACTGCGCCATGTCGCGAGCGCTGGAGTTGATCACTCCGGCGCCGCCGACATTGTCGATCATGCGATATTCGACCGGTATCATCTTGCCGTCCAGCAGCGCATGCGGAGTGGCGACATTGGTCAGCCCTTTGAGAGCGGTGACACTGGTGCTGGTGCGCCGCATGCCCAGCGGCTCGAAGATGCGGCGGGTGACGAACTGGTCAAAGCCGGTGCCGCTCACCGTGGTGACTATCTCGCCCGCAACGATGAACATCTCATTCTGATACTGAAACTGGTTGCGGAAACCGAGCGTCTCGGTCTGAAAGCGTAGCCGCCGGACGATTTCCTGACGGTCGAACCCCGATCCATACCAGAGCCCGCCGTTGGTAACGACGCCGGTGCGATGCGACAGCAGGTCGCGTACAGTCGCATGGCGGGTGACATAGGGGTCGTGAAGCTCGAACGACGGCATATAGTCGTGCACCGCGCCGTCCCATTCGATCTTCTTCTCATCGACCAGCATGCCGAGCGCCGCGGAGGTGAAAGCCTTGGTCGCGGATCCGATCGCAAAGACGGTATCGGCATCGACCTTGCCGGGCTTGCCGTCCTCGCGGACACCGAAGCCTCTGGAATATATAATTTTGTCATCTTTGACGATCGCGATGGACAGGCCCGGCACCTGCCATGCCTGCCGGGCGCCCTCGATATATGCGTCGAGCCCACCGAGCGCTTCTGCTGTCGTGGGCGATGTCACCGGTGCCGAAATGGGCGTCTCGGCCGCGGCCGGAGCGACTGCCTGACCGGCGAGCAGGGCCAGACTCGCGCCGGACACGAGGAAATATCTCAATCGCATATTTGAGACCACGCGGTATGCCCCTCCCCTGGGAACTGGAATTTTCCAATTTGAGAATATTTTCTAATATGAGCATAATTGCGCCGAACAGAAATTGTCAACCGCCTTCCGTCCGGTCGTTCGGTAGTCGCGCCGGTGTGCCAAAGTGTGCAAAAGAGTGACTGGATCTTCTGCGGACCGACAGGAGCGGTTCGCCGGAGAGCCTCACGACTTCTGGTATGGAAATGGCGAAAGCGGACATTCGCAGTCGCCTGGCGCCTGTGACGAGTTGGCCGGGGCGCGAGCCCGAAGCATGTCGGCGGCCCCGTTTCGGCGCACTACCGCAATGTCCGTTCGCGTTGACAGCCCCTCAGAACAGCAGCTGCGTAAGGGCCCAAATGAGGCCGAGCGACAACCCGACAAGCCCGAGCGTCGCCATTGTCCGTAAGATCTTCTGCATGTCGATCGCCCGGCTGCCGAAAATCAAACCCAACGGAATCGCGAGCAGCGGATAGGTGGCAAACACGAAAGCGCCCATGATCGGGTAACGCAGCCAGTCGCTCGCCGGCAAATAATCGGCGGCAAATCCTTGTTCGACCGGCAAAAAGGCTATGGCCACGAAAATTGCGATGAACAGTTCAAAGCCGATCGCCTGCTTCACCCGGTTGCCGCGGCTATGCTTCCCCGCGAACAGGGCGAATGGAGCGGCGACCAGAAGCGGTCGCACGAAAGATGCCGTGTTGCCAATGGGGGGATCGGCAAGGAGGATCGCCGCCCCGGACCAGCATAGTCCGAAACCCGAAAAGGCGACGACGAACATGGTGGTGCAGCCCTCCATCCCTCTGTTCGGGCGCTGCCTGGCTTCATAAAAGCCGTAAAGAGACATGCACGCGACCAGCAACCAGCCGACGAGCGGGAGCGGCATTGCGAGGAGAAATGGTGTCACGATTAGCGCCAACGCCGCCGCGATCGCGGCAGGCAAGCCGATGATAAACCCGACCCCGACCAACGCCTCGACCGGGTTCGGGATCCTGGCCTCATGGCCCAGCAACCTGCCGATAATTGGCGCGCTGGTCATGACAACAAGCGCGAAAGCGAGCAGTACGAGGTAAGCGTAGGCGACGACCTGCGCCGCCACCCTCGCGTCGTTCAGGATCTCTATCATCAGGTATGGCGCATCCCGAGACCGTTTCCTTCAATACCCCTTGCCCACATCGGACGATGTAGATCATCCGGTCTTAATATTCTGGCTCTCGGGACAAGCCAGCCATGTCGCGCGATGAACTGGACGAGCCGCCCGCTTTCGTCAGCCCGCCGCTGCCCGCGATGGTGCCCCCAAAGCTCTGGTTTCCGCTGGCGCGGTTTCGCGCACTGCCGTCGCGAGGAGAGCGGCGCCCGCTGCGCTGCCGATGAAGGAACGACGGTTCAGTATCTCAGGCCTTTGGCGCCTGGTCATAGACGAGGCGGAAGCCGACATTGCTCGTGCCGAGGCCGGGATCGCGGCCCTGCCGCGACGCGGGGCGATAGCGCTGGCAATAGTTGGGCGCGCATAAATAGCTGCCTCCCTTCACCGTCCGCGACGGCATTCCGGGGTTCAGCGGGTCATAGGCGCTATTCTCGTCGGGGCCCTTGGGGTTGTCCTTGTCGTCGGGATTGTGGCCGGGCTTGAAGAAGTCGGTGGTCACTTCCCACACATTGCCGACCATGTCGTAAAGCCCGTTCGCGTTGGGCTTGTAGCAGCCGACGGGCGATACGCCCTTGAACCCGTCAGTTTCGGCGTTGTAATTCGGGAAGGCGCCCTGCCAGCTGTTCGCTTCCTCCGGCTGGACATTCTTCGATCGCTTGCCCGCGCTCGCCGCATATTCCCATTCGGCCTCGGTCGGGATGCGTCCCCCCGCCCATTTGGCATAAGCGACCATATCGTCCCACGCGAGGTGGACGACCGGCTCGTTTGCGACCATGTCGGCGCCGGTCGGGCCATAGGGCTTTTTCCAGTTCGCGCCGGGAACATATTTCCACCAATCGGAATAATTGTTCGACGGGAAATCGGGCGGAGTGAACACCGCCGACCCCGCCTTCAGCATATCGGCCGGGATCTGCTCGACGGGCACCTGGAACTGCTTCGGATCGACGGGCCTTTCGGCGACGGTGACATAGCCGGTCGCCTTGACGAAATCGGCGAACTGGCGGTTCGTGACCTCGTGCGGGTCGATCCAGAAGCCGGCAACGGTCGTTTCGCGGACCGGGCCTTCCTCGGCATAGACATCGTCTTCGCCCATCGCGAAGGTGCCGCCCGCAAGCTTGACGGGCGCATCCCCGATCGCGGGGCACTTGCGCGGCGTCGCCGCGGCAGCCGCGGTCTCCTTGGCGGCGTCCCCGTCGCTGCACGCCGACACAAGGCCCAGAAGCGCCACACCGAGAATCGGAAACAGGGTCGAACGGGTCATCATCTTCTCCACGCGGGCCGTGGTAACGGCCATCAGGTTACCGGGGCTGAACGCCATCCGGCGTCGGGTCAATGGGCAAGTGCGGGCGTCCCCTGGACGGCGGCAAGCGGCTCTGCGCGCCCGGCGGCGACCGCGAAGAGCATGAGCAGCGCATAACTGGCTGCCAACCGCTCGATCCTCGATTTGGGTCGGCCTATCGAACCGGGCGGGATGGTGTCAGCCTGTCGAAATGGGCCAGTCCATCGAATGCCTGCCGAGGCTGGATCACATTTTCGGTGTCGTAGTTCACGCTGATCGACTGATCGCGGGAAAGCGAGGCCGGCGCGCCGGATCGAAAATCGATCACGAAATGCGGCACGCCTGCCGATGCGAGAAGGACATCGAGGGTCCCCGGCCTGATAGCCTTTCCGCCGCCGCCTTCGGCGGAACTGGCCCCGATTATCAGCAGACCGCGGCCGAGATCCCGGCGCAAATGAACGCCCATCGCTGCGGGTGGCCGCGAATAGATGGACCAGATCCCGCCGCGCGTCCGTGCGTTCATGACGTGCCCGTTGTGCGCAAACAGCAGCATACGCCCGTCGGCGCCGCCGCGATCGAGCGCCCAGCGCGCATTTTCGGCCATGGCGGCGTCGCGCGCCGCGTCGGCGCGATAGTCGCCCGGCCGCAAGGCGCCGTCGGCGGCGGGCGCGCGTGACACATCGAAAAGGGCCTGGAGCTGGCGGGCCGCGACGATATCTTGCCGGGCCCAGGCATAGTCCGCTGGCGACGTCGCCTCGATCAAGGCGGCGCGATTTGCATCGAAGAATTGAAGCGTGTCCGCGATGGACCGACGCAAACGCACGCGCTTCCGGCCGTCGAGACCCCGATAGCCCGGCACCGAAAAATGATCGAGGAAGGGGGCGACCGACTTGCGAACCGGCCCCGACGTTACGGGCGCCGCGCGCGCCAGATACGCGATACCATTGTCGAGGGTGATCCGCCCGCGCGCCCACGCCCCGTCCGCGTCGCCGCCGCTCATATCGATGCCGTAAAAGGCAATCTTGCGTTTGTGACGAGGGTCCAGATTATAGGCGCGGATCCATTCGAGCAGCTCGACATTCTCCGGAAAGCGCCCGAATCCCCAGCTCAGCCCGGTGCGCGCCAGATCGTGCACGTCCCCCGGTCCGCCCGCCGCATAATCGTGCAGACGCCGCGATTCATGCAGGCCCGATTCGATCGCTATGGCCGTGAATCCCCGCTCCTCGACGAGGTAACGAAAGAGGCAGTTGCGAAGCGCCAGCGGTTCGTGCGCGCCGTGCACCGGTTCGCCAAGCGCGACCAGACGCACGTCGCCGATCATTTTCGCCATCGCGCCATAATCGGTGCGCGACGAAATCGTCTGGCACGCGGGCAGGGCGATCGCATGGGTCTGCGCCCAGACGGCAGAGGCCTCGTCGGGCGGCGTGGCGGCAGCGGCGGGCACCGTCCAGAGCAGCGCCGAGAGCGCCAGCCCGATCCTGCCAAACCCGGTCATGGCAGGTCGATACGATAGAGCGCCGCACCGCTGAAGACGAGACGCTGGGCCTTGCCCTCGACGATCGTGTCGAAGCGGAGCCACTCGGGCGCATAAACCGGCTTTTCGAAACGGAACCCCCCGGCGCCATCCGCGACGAGCGGCGTGGCGAGCGCCGAGTCCGCATAGGACATGACCAGCGCCGCGCCGCGCGTATAGATGCGCACGCTCGGCCCCTCTTCGCCATGCGCGGCATAGCGCCCGACCAGCGCGCGATAGGCTGGCGGCGGCGCAGCGGGCAAGGCGAGGCCTTCGCGCACATAGGTCGCATCGCCGTCCGATACCTCCGACACTGCGCCCGGCGCATCGCGAAAGAACAGGAAAGTGCGCGGCCCCTTGGGCGTGATATACGCGCCCCATCCCTCGCGGCCGATCCGCGCGAGCGTCAGCATCTCGCCCCCTTCGTCAAGCAGCAGCTCCCCGGCCGCCCCGGTCCGGAACCGAAGCGCCTTGCCATTGGCCCCGATGAAACTGCCGGCGAAACTCGCGGGACCGCGCCACGACAGGTCGGGCTGTGGCACCGGCGGGGTTCCGAAGAGCCGGGCCACGATGCGCTCGCGAAGCGCCCGGTCCGCAGGTCCGTTGCCGAGAATGACGATGCCGAGACCCTGTCCGAGGTGAACCGAGAAATAGGCCTGGAAACCCGCGATCGAACCGGTGTGGAAAAGCATCTCGCCCTTGTCGGCGATGTCGAAGCCATAGCCGTAATCGTCGCGGACCGGCGTAGCGATCCGCGCGAAGGCGCTTTCGGAAAGCATCCGGCCTTTGGCTGTCTTGCCGCGTGCAAGCAGCATCCGTGCATAGGCCGTCATATCGGGAGCGGTCGAAACGATCGCGCCGTCGGCGGCGACATGGTCGAACCAGGGCGCGGCCGCCAGCCGACCGTCGGGGGTCCGCTCGTAACTGTTGGCCATTCGGCCCCGCAGCCGCTCGTCGATCTGCGGTACGGTCGCCGCCATGCCGAGCGGATCGAGGATGCGGCGCTGAAGCACCAGCGGGAACGGCCGCCGGTCGATCGCTTCGGCCGCATAACCGAGCAGTTGATAGCCCGAGTTCGAATACCAGAAATGGTCGCCGGGTGCGTAATGCGGCTCGAAATCCTGGAGCGCGGTCGCAAGAAAACGCATCGACGCAGCGTAGGCGAGATAATTGGGCAGCCCCGAGCTATGCGACATCAGCGCGTGCCCCGTGATCGGCGCATGGCTGCTCCGCGGCTGGAATTCCGGCACATATTGCGCGATAGGCGCGTCGGGGTCGAACGCCCCTTCGTCGGCCATCTGCATCAGTGCGACGGCGGCGAAGGATTTCGAGATCGACCCGATTGCGAAGCGCGTGTCCTGCGTGGCGGCGATACGCCGGTCGATGTCGGCATAGCCGTGCGTGGCGACCATCAGTGTGCGATCGCGATCGGTCACGGCCACGACCAGCGCCGTCTCGCCCGCCGCGCCTTCGACCATCGTGCGAATATCGGCGAGCGCCGCAGCGCGCGTCGTATCGCCCTCTCCCGCCGCCGCCGCGAAGTCAGCGAAGCCGATCGCAAAGGCGAACAGGATGAGCAGGCGGATCATGCGAGACAAGCCTCGACCAGCCGGTCGAACGCCGGGCCGCGGCGCATCGGATCGGCGACCGGAATACCCCATTCGATCGTCAGCGCCGCAATCGCCCGTTCGGCGTCTTCGTCCGACAGTCCCGCCGTATTGAGCGACACGCCCGCGCAGCGAACGCCGGGGCTGGTGAGCTGAGCCTGCTGCACGGTGACTTCGATTGCGCGGCCAATCGACGGCAGTGCGAATTCCGGCAAGCCGACGATCCGGTCGCGGCCGTGCGCGTGACACAGCACCAGAACGTCGGGCTGCGAACCATGGAGGAGCCCCAGCGAGACGCCGGCATAGGAGGGATGGAAGAGCGATCCCTGTCCCTCGATCACGTCCCAATGCGCGGGATCGGCATCGGGGCTGAGCATTTCGGCCGCGCCCGCAACGAAATCGCTGACCACCGCGTCGATGGGAATGCCCCGTCCCGCAATCATGATACCGGTCTGGCCGGTGGCGCGAAAATCGGCGGCGAGCCCGCGTGCGCGAAAGGCCTCTGCAAGCGCCAGCGCGGTGTATTTTTTCCCCAGCGCGCAGTCGGTACCGACCGTCAGCAGGCGCCGGCCGCTCCGCCGCCGCCCGCTGGCGATCGGCAGTCCCGGCGGCGGCGTGCGAACGTCGATCAGGCGGCGGCCATGCGCCTGCGCCGCCTGCCGAAGCGGCACGATATCGCCGAGACGGTCGTGCGCGCCGCTGATGATATCGAGCCCGGCTTCAAGGGCGTCGAGCAGATCGGGAATCCAGCTCTCGCGGATCGCGCCGCCGATCGACGCTGCGGAAAGGACAAGCGCGCGGGCTCCCGCCGCATAGGCCTCACGCGGGGTCATCGCGGGCAGGTCGAGCGTCGCCGCGGCTCCCGGACATTTATGCTCGGCAACGCACAGGTCCGGTGCCCAGTCGCGCAGCCCCCGCCCCGTCTTCAGGAAGGTCGTATCCGCCGCATCGCCCAGAAACAGCAGATAGGGCTTGGGCAAATCGAGCCTCGCGATTTCGGCGTCCGACGCCGACGACGGATGATCGAGAACAACAGTCATGATTTGAGCTTCGAAGAAACGGGACGCCCCGGACTGACACCGTCGACCAGCTTGCCGCGGTCGACGACGAACACACCGTTCACCATCACATAGTGGAACCCGTCCGAGTAGCGGGCGGCGTCGCCATAGGTCGCGCGCGTACCGACCGTTCGCGGGTCGAAAAGCACGATATCGGCGTCCATGCCGGGTTGCAGCCTGCCCTTGCGCGTCATGGCGGGAACGAAGGCTTCGAGCCGCTGCGCGGGCATCAGGGTGATCCTGCGCAGGGCTTCGGAAAGGTCGATCGTCTTTGTCTCGCGGACATAATGGCCGAGGAGGCGCGCAAAGGTGCCCGCCGAGCGCGGATGGCCGTTCGCCCCCTCGATCCGGCCGCCGTCGCTCGCGACTATCACCGACGGATCGCGCAGCAGCGCGGCGATGGTCGCCTCGCTGTTCATGTGCATGATGACCCCGTCGTCGCCGGTCCCTGCCCGCAGCGCATCGAACGCGGCCTGCGTCAGCCTTTTGCCCGTGCTGCGCGATTGCAGGTCGCCGACCGTGACGCCCCAGCGTCTCTCCCAGCCCGGATCGAAGAAATGGCTGCGCACCGCATCGACCGATCCGCCCCAGGGATAGGTTTCGGTGGTAATGTCGATGCCGCGCCGGCGCGCATTGGCGATCAGCGCGGCCATGAAGGGCGCATCGCGCATCGCCATGCTGTTGATATGCGCGACATGGACACAAGCGCCCGTCGCAGCGGCATTGGCGACGCTCTCCTGCACCGCCTCGAACGCGCTGTCGGGCTCGACGAGGCTGCCATGACGGATGTGGGTGAAGAGGCAGGTCGCCGAACGCGCGGCAGCGGCGGTCACGCCCAGCATCTCGCGGCGCGAGATACCGGGCGCATATTGCGTCCCGCTACCGATCCCGATCGCCCCTTCGCCCAGCCCCTGTTCGAGCAGCGCCGAGAGCCGCGAAGACGCCGCATCGGACAGCGGCTCGTCAGCCTCTCTCGCGCCGAATTTCTCCATCGGATCGCGGAGCGCAGCGAGGCCCGCCGCGCCCTCTCCCTTCTGGATGAAATAACGCACCGCCGTGTGCCCGACGCTGGTGCCATAGTTCAGCAGTTCGCGCCCCTGCTTCGCCTGATACCAGGCCGAAACAGGCCATGTTCCGATTTCGAGCTCGAGCCGCGTCGCCACGCCGTCCTTCGCCTGATAGCCCGCCGCCTCGCGCGTCGTCGCGTGCGAGTGGATATCGATGAAGCCCGGCGCCGCGACCAGCCCGCGCGCATCGATCGTCCGGCGTCCCTTGAGCGGCGCTGCGCTGACCGCAACGATCCGATCGCCATCGACCGCGATGTTGCGGACGGCGTCGAGTCCGGTCTCGGGGTCGATCGCGCGCGCTCCGGCATAGACGATGTCATGGATGACGACCGCTTGCGACCCGCGGGCGAAAAGCTGCGCCGGCACGGCAACGGCCGTCAGGAACAGCACCGCGCCCCGCACCCGCCGTCCGATCGCCAATCGCTGCTTCCCCTCGCTCATATGCCGCTCAAGCGATCAGAAAGTGGCGCGCAGCGACACCGTCACGCTCCGCGGCTCGCCGACGACATTGCCGTAATACAGCGTCTGATAGTTGTTCACGAAATAATGTTTGTCGAAGATATTCTTGATGTTGACCTGCACGCGGAAGCGATCGAAATCATAGCCCGCCGATGCGTCGGCCAGCACATAGGACGGCAAATCGCGGGTCGCCCGGTCGATGTCGGTTTTCACCGAGTCGACATAGCGGATACCCCCGCCAACGAAGGCGCTGCCGAATTCATAGCTCGTGTGGAGGCTGGCTGTGCTCTTCGGCAGGAAGGTGACGGTCTTGCCGATCAGCGTCGCGTCATCATCCTTGCGGATCGTCGGGTCGAGAAGGGCGAGGCCGGCGTTGACCTGCCAGCCTTTCGCGATCTCGCCGACCGCTTGCAATTCAAGTCCGCGATGCCGGACCTCGCCGACCGCGACGTAGCGGTCGATCAGGTCGATCGTCTGGTCGTAGCGTGCCTGATTGGCTTGCCGGACGTCGAAGATCGCGCCGGTGAGCAGAAGGCGCCGGTCGGGCGACACATATTTGACGCCAATCTCATATTGCTCGCCCGACAGCGGAGCCAGCACGTCGCCGACCGCATCGATGAAGAGCTGCGGCTGGAAGGATTCGCTGTACGAGGCATAAATGTTGAGCCCCCGCACCGGCTCCAGCGTCGCCGCGAGGCGCAGGCTCGTCTGGCTGTCGCCGCTGAAATCCTGCCAGCCGCCGGTTCCCGACTGCTTGCTGACGTCGGGCTTGGCCCACGAGATGCCGCCGAGCAGGGTCAGCGGCTCGGCAACCTTGATGCTGGCCTGACTGGAGAGCGTGAAGTAGCGGAGCCGGCGATTGAGGCTGTAGTCGAAGATGCCCGGATAGGTCCGGGTGTTGAACAGCGCCTCGATCGCATCGACGCCGTCGAAGATGTTGGCGACATCGCCCTGCGGCATATCGGGGATCGTCCCCGCCTGCTTCGTGTCATAATGCTGGTAATTGGCGGCAACGGTGATGAAGCTGTCGGCAAGGCCGAGATCATCGAGCTTGTACACGCCCGACAGTCCGGCGCTGAACGCTTCGGTCACACTCTTCGTGATCCTGTTCACCGCGAGGAAGAAGTCGCCGTTCGTTTCGAGGCCGAATCCGAATCCGCTTTCGCCGGTCGTGTTCGAACGCAGATAATTGGCCTTCAGGCTGAACGACAAGGCATCCGACGCCTCCCAGTCCAGCCCGCCGTTCACCCGCGCCACCGGCGTCGCCAGCTCGAAATCCCCCGAACCGATGAAGAAGGACCGACCGACCGGCGCCGGCGATCCGTCGGGCAGCGTCGGGATGCCGTCGAACGACGTGCGGCGGTAGCGCTCGTATCCGCCGTGGAGATAGGCCTTCAGGCCCGGCGACAGGTCCGCGTCGATACCGGCGTATAGAACCGTCTTCGCCGACGCTCCCCGCTGCATGAAGCTGTCGCCCTCCTCGTGGGCGGCGATGCCGATCGCATGAACCGTGCCCGCGGCGTTCAGCGCGCCGGCCACCTGCCCTTCGATCCGCCAGCGCCCCCACGAGCCGCCGAGCAATTCGATATGCGACCGCGTACCCGCGTTCGCGCCCTTCGTGACCTGATTGATGATCCCGCCGGGATTGGCGGCGCCATAAACGACCGAGGTCGGCCCCTTGACGATTTCGAGCCGTTCGAGCGTGGCAAAGTCGGGCTCAAAATCGAGCGTACCGACGTTCAGGCCATCGATCGCATTGCCCGCCGCAAAACCGCGCAGCTTGACGATCGACGACGTCCCGCCCGGGTTGCCGTCGAATAGCGCACCGGGCGTGTATTGCGCGACATCGCCCAGCGTCCGGGCGTCGGTCGCGTCCAGAAAATCTTCGCTGACCAGACTGATCGACTGCGGCACATCCTCGATCGCCACGGGAAGGCCCGTGGTGCCGCTCGTATCCTCGCTGAGATAGCGATAACCGCTGACGACGATCGCATCGCCGTCCGACTCATTATTGGCCTCCTGCGCACTCGCAGCCGACGATGCAGCGATGACAGCGGCAAAAGCACTGCCTGAAAAAAGCAGATGGAACGCGCCGCTTCTATGTCGGCAACTGATTTCGGAAGCTTGTCGGTTCAACGTCATCGCACACCCCTCGATTGGCTATGGCCCGCCGGCTCTCGGTTCGCTTTCGCGTTCGCAAGGCCGGATAACGACAGAATTAAGTCCCATTGACATATTTCTGTCAATTGATAGTTTTGCTATAATTTCTGACAGAATCTAGCGGTTTGAGACGAGAGGGAAATATGACGACCGGAAACCAGGAACAGGCTTCGAAGGGGCCGGTCGCGGATGCGCCGGCGATCCCCAATGTCCCGCTGCTCCAGCGGTTGCAGGCCGATCTGGAGAGCTATTCCGCCGCCGACCGCGCCATCGTGACCTATATCCTCCGTCACTATGCGACGCTTGCCTTCGAGACCGCGATGACCCTCGCCGAGAAGGTCGGGGTCAGCGAAATCACGATTGGCCGCTTCACGCGCAAGCTCGGCTACCGCAACTTCAAGGCGATGAAGAACGAGCTCAAGGACAGCAGCGAGGAAGGCTTTCCCTGGCTGGTCGGCGAGCAGCTCCAGCATTTCGTCGAAGCGTCGGGCCTTCCCGACGAGGCCGACGGGTCGATGCAACGCGAGGTCAAGTCGCTGCTCGAAGTCTATCGTCTGGCCGAAACACCGCAATGGGCGGCCGCGGTCGAGCTGCTCGCAAAGTCGCGGACGGTTCAAATCGCGGGCTTCCAGACCGAGCGCGGTATCGCGATGCTGCTCGCCAACCATCTGCAATTCATGCGCGACCGCGTCCGCCTCGTCGATTTGACCGCGGGCAATTATGCCGACGTATTCGCGACCGATGAGGATGAGGATGAAGATCGCTGCCTCGTCGTCATCGATATCCGCCGCTATTCACGCCAATCCTATCTGATCGCCGAGCAGGCGAGCCAGCACGGCATCCCGCTGATCATCCTCACCGACCTGTTTTGCGATTGGGCGCCGCGCTTTACCCCGCACGTCCTCGCCGTACCGACCCAAACGGGCATGTTCTGGAGCTCGCCAGTCGCGCTCGTCTGCGCCGTGAACCTGATGGTGAACAGCGTGATCAGGCAGATCGGGACGAAGGTCGAAACGCGCCTTGAAAAGCTGACGCGCCTGCATCAGACCTTCACCGGCTATGCTGGCCATCAACCGCCACGTCCGAAGATGTCGGCCTGATGACTCCATGGATATGACAGTTTTTTGTCTTATAAAATCATAGACAGAAAAATCTCTCCAGATTAGCCGATCGGCATGTCGGCGGCATGGCTTCTCGATTCGCTTGATCCCGGCCCGGCGACCGCGGGGCGGTTCCTCGTGGCAGATTTCAAGCGGGCAATAGCGTTGACAGCCATTTTCGCGGCGCCTAGGGGCCGCGCAACATCAAGAGCCGGGACGACGCCCGGCACCAACCTGCTCCCGAGCAAGGTGGTACTCCGCTATCAGCGGGGGATGTGGCCGGACCGGCAACAAACGGGACCTCAAGCCGCACGGGCGTCGAACCGATTCTTCCATCTCGAAGAAAGGGTTTCGACATGACGGACAATCAGCAGCAGTTCGCGAGTGACAATTATGCCGGTATTTGCCCGGAGGCGTGGGCCGCAATGGCGGCCGCGAACAGCGCCTCGGCGCCGGCCTATGGCGACGACGAGTGGACCCAGCGCGCAGCCGATGCCTTCCGGTCGCTGTTCGATACGCAGTGCGAGGTGTTCTTTGCCTTTAACGGCACGGCGGCCAATTCGCTGGCGCTCGCCGCGCTCTGCCAATCCTATCACAGCGTCATCTGTTCGTCCTCGTCGCACGTCGAGACCGACGAATGCGGCGCGCCCGAATTCTTCTCCAACGGGTCCAAGCTGCTTGCCGCCCAAACCGACAACGGCAAACTGACGCCGGAGGCGATCCGCGCGCTCGCGACCAGTCGGTCGGATATCCATTTCCCCAAGCCTCGTGTCGTGACGATCACCCAGCCGACCGAGACCGGGCAGGTCTATTCCATCGAAGAAATCCGGGCGATTTCCGCAACGTGCCGCGAACTCGGCCTCAAGCTGCATATGGACGGAGCGCGCTTCGCGCACGCCTGCGCCACGCTCGGCTGCGCGCCCGCCGATCTGACATGGCGCGCCGGTGTCGACGTGTTGTGCTTCGGCGGCACCAAAAACGGCATGGCGGCGGGCGAAGCGATCGTCTTCTTCGATACCGCCCTCGCCACCGACTTCGACTATCGCTGCAAGCAGGCGGGCCAGCTCGCGTCGAAGATGCGTTTTCTCGCGGCGCCATGGACCGGCTTGTTCGAAAGCGGCGCCTGGCTTCGCAATGCCCGGCACGCCAATAGCTGCGCCGTGCGGCTGGCCGGGGCGATCGAGGATATTCCGGGCGTCCGTCTCGCCTTTCCGGTCGAATCCAATTCCGTGTTCCTTCACGCGTCCGATACGCTCCTGGCAGGGCTGGCCGGACGCGGTTGGCGTTTCTACACCTTCATCGGCGGCAGCGCGCGCTTCATGTTCGCGTGGGATGCGATCGAAGACCGGGTCGATCAGCTGGCCCATGACATCCGATTGCTCGCTACCGGGTTCGAGAGTGGAATCGGGCAGGCAAAAGAAGCGGCGTTGGACAATTGTGCCGACGCCCCTATCAGCCCGGCATGACGCATGCGTCGATAGTCAAATGGAGCAGGTTTTCATGCCGGTCGAGATCGATCCCTTTCACGCCATCGCCATAAGCCGTCTCGCGCATCAGCTGCGAGCCGAGGGACGGTCGGTGATTCATATGGAGTTCGGCCAGCCCTCGACCGGCGCTCCGGCAGCAGCGATCGAGGCCGCGCACGACATCCTCGATGCCGATGGCATGGGCTATTGGGAAAGCCCGGGGCTCAAGGCGCGTATCGCGGCCCATTATGGCGAAGCCTATGGGGTTTCGGTCAACCCGGAACAGATCATCCTCACGTGCGGCGCTTCGCCCGCCTTCGTCCTGGCGCTCTCCTGCCTGTTTTCGCCCGGCGCGCGGGTCGCCCTGGCGCGACCGGGCTATGTTGCCTACAGAAACACGCTCAAGGCGCTGCACCTCGAACCGGTCGAACTGGCCTGCGGCGAAGCCGAACGGTTCCAGATCACCGCCGACGCGGTCGAGCGCCTCGAACCCGCGCCGGATGGGCTGATCGTCGCAAGCCCGGCCAACCCTACCGGCACGATCATCCCGCCGGACGAACTCCGCGCCCTCGCCGAGGTCTGCAAGCGCCGCGGCATCGCGCTCGTCTCGGACGAAATCTATCACGGGCTGAGCTATACGCTTCCTGCCGAATCCATGCTGCAACACGCGCCGGACGCGCTGGTCGTCAACAGCTTCTCCAAATATTTCAGCATGGCGGGCTGGCGCCTTGGATGGCTCGTCGTTCCCGAAAGCCTGATCGGTGCCGCCCGCGCCCGAATGGGCAATCTGTTTCTGACGCCGCCCTCACTGGCCCAACATGCCGGCCTGATCGCGTTTGACTGCCGCGACGAACTCGAAGGCCATATCTTGACCTATGCGCGCAATCGCGAACTCCTGCTCAAGGCCCTTACGGACATGGGTCTCCGGCGGATCGCGCCCCCCGACGGGGCTTTCTATATCTATGCGGATGTCGGCCATCTTACGAATGACAGCCTCTCCTTCTGCGAAGCCTTGTTGCGCGATACGGGCGTCGCCCTCGCTCCGGGGCTCGATTTCGATCCGGTCGACGGCAACAGTTTCATACGCCTCAGCTTCGCCGTCTCCACCGATCTGGTCGAAGAGGCGATCCGGCGGATCGAACCATGGTTGGCCGCCAAGGCGATCGCCGGAAACGGCTGAATATCGTATAATGTGACTGCTGGCGGGTACTCAGCCACTGCCGGCGCGGTCGGCAATTTCCTCCCGCGTCCGATGGAGCTAGAGTCGGCGATGGAACCTGCATCGGTGAGGAGATCGTCAGTTGAGTATCGCGAGCATTGCCCTGCCCCGCATCTTTCGCATCGGCGGCGGCGCGTCGAGGCAATTGCCCGAGGTGCTCGGCGTGCTCGGGCTGTCGCGGCCGCTGATCGTCACCGATGGCTGGCTGGTGAGCAGCGGGCGGGTCGCCGAACTGACGGACGGCCTGACGGCGGCGGGGATTGCGGCGCGCGTGTTCGCCGATACGGTGCCCGACCCGACGGTCGCGTCGATCGACGCGGGCGTCGCGTTCCTTCAGGACGGCGAGCATGACTGCGTCGTCGGCTTCGGCGGTGGCAGTCCGCTGGACAGCGCCAAAGCGATTGCGCTGCTCGGAAAGCTGGGCGGGGCGATGGCCGACTACAAGGCGCCGCATGTGCAGGATACGCCCGGCCTGCCGGTCATAGCGATCCCGACGACCGCGGGAACGGGGTCGGAGGCGACGCGCTTCACGATCATCACCGACGAGACGACCGACGAGAAGATGTTGTGCCCCGGCCTCGCCTATCTGCCCGTCGCAGCGCTCGTCGACTATGAACTGACCTTCACCAAGCCGGTGCGACTGACTGCCGACACCGGGATCGATTCGCTGACGCACGCGATCGAGGCTTATGTATCGAAGCGCGCGAACCCGTTCAGCGACGGTATGGCGCTGCTCGCGATGCGCGCGATCGCGCCCAATCTGCGCCGCGTGTGCCGCAACCCGATGGATGCTGCGGCGCGCGAGGCGATGATGCTGGGCGCGACGCAGGCGGGGATCGCCTTCTCGAACAGCTCGGTCGCGCTCGTGCACGGGATGAGCCGGCCGATCGGCGCGCATTTCCATGTCCCGCACGGGCTGTCGAACGCGATGCTGCTGCCTGCGGTAACGGCATGGTCGGCGCCCGCGGCACTGCATCGCTATGCCGATTGCGCAAAGGCGATGGGGGTCGCGGACGAGACCGAGGGCGACCAGTCGGCGGTGGCGCGCCTGCTCGACGAACTGGCGGCGCTCAACCGCGAGCTTGCAGTGCCGGGGCCGGCGGCATGGGGGATCGACGCGGCGCGCTGGGACGCGCTGGTCCCGACGATGTGCGCGCAGGCGGCGGCGTCTGGCTCACCCGCGAACAATCCGCGGGTGCCCGATCCCGAAGAGATGGCGATGCTCTATGCACAGGTCTGGGCGGGGTAAGGCGCGCGCGATATGGACATCAGACGCTATGAGACTTCCGACTTCGACGGGGTGAAATCGCTTTGGGACGAGGCGTTCCCGAACGATCCGCCATGGAATCGCGCCGAAGCCGCGATACCCGCCAAGCTGGCGTTCCAGCCCGAACTATTCTTTGTCGCCGTCGAGGGCGGGCAGGTCGCCGGATCGGCCATGGCGGGCTATGACGGGCATCGCGGCTGGCTCTATTCGGTCGCGGTCCGCAGCGATGCAAAGCGCGCGGGCATCGGCCGGGCGCTGGTCCGACACGCCGAAGAGGCGTTGCAGGCGCTTGGATGCGCAAAGGTCAATTTGCAGATCCGGGCGGCAAACGCGGAGGTTGTCCAGTTCTACGAACGGCTGGGATATGCTGCGGAGGATCGGATCAGCCTCGGCCGGCGTCTTTCGGTGTCGGGCGAATAGCCACAGCGGACAAGGAAGCGCTCGCGCGGCGCATATGTGCATCTTTTTCGGCCGCCGTTCATCACCCCGCAATCCACGCCCTGCTTAAGCGCGCTCGCCCCGTCCCCTCTCTCCTACGTCTCAAACGTGGGGCGGGGCATCCTCGCAAAGCAAGCGCCGCGAGCGCAGCCCGCCGGCTACGGCAGTTTCTCGCCCATCGACAGCTGCAGCACCGCATACCATTCGGCGCGCGTCCAGCGCGGCATGAAGGCCTGCGGGATCTCCCTGATGCGCTCGATAGTCTGCGTCCCGACGATCGGGATCGGGCGCGCCGGATGCGCCATCACCCAGCTACAGGTCGCCGCGGCGCGCGAGACGCCATAGTCGGCGGCCTTCGCATCGAGCAGCCCGGCGATGGCCCATGTGCGCTTGTCGGCCGGATCGCCGAGCCGGCCGCCGCCGAGCGGCGACCAGGCGAGGAAGGCCATGCCCTCCGCCATCGACTGGTCGAAGATTCCGTCGAAAAGCGGGGCGAGGTGGAGCGGCGAAAACTCGCTCTGGTGGCTTGCCACCGGGACGGGCAGGAATCTGGCGAGCGCGGCGGTTTGCGCCGCGGTGAAATTCGAAACGCCGATCGCGCCGATCTTGCCCGCGCGGTGCGCCTCTTCGAGTGCGCGCGCGATTTCCTGCGGGTGGGTGAGCAGGTCGGGGCGATGGACCTGCCATAGCTCGACATGGTCGGTGCGCAGGCGCCGGAGCGAATTGTCGATCGCCGACGCCAGATAGGGCATGCTGCTGTCATAGGGCACCCCGGGAATGATCCCGCCCTTGGTCGCGAGCACCATCTGTCCGCGCAACCCCGGCGCTTCGGCAAACACCTCGCCGAGCAAGGCCTCCGCCGAACCGAAACCGCCGGGCGTATCGGCGCCATAGATATCGGCGGTGTCGAAGAGGGTCACCCCCGCCTCGAATGCCGCATCGATCCGCGCGCGCGCCGTCGCGACATTGGTGCGGGCAAACCGCCACATGCCCCACGCGATGGGGGAAATCTCATGGCCGGCAAGGGTCACATTGGCGGGCGCGGGAAGATGGTCCGTCATCGATCAGAGGCCAAGCAGCTTGCGTGCGTTACCCGACCGGATCTTCGCGCGCTCTTCCTCGGTCAGGTCGAGTTTCGCAAAGGCCTCGAGCGTCTTCGCCAGCGAGATTTGCGGGAAGTCCGACGCGATCAGCACATGATCGACGCCGACGTTGCGGATCGTCCACACAAATTCGGCCTCGATCGGAGAATCCGCCGCGAGGATCACGCTCCCCGAAATGTCGAAATAGATATTGTCGGCGAAAAGATTTTCGGCGGTGCGCGCAAGCGCGAGGATATTCCAGAAGCGGAAACCAAGTCCGCCCATATGGCCGAAGATGAACTTCGTCTTCGGCGCGGCGAGCGCGAGGTTGAAGAGTTTCTCGTTGTCGCTCGGCACGATGCTCGCATTATCCATCACGACGACCAGCCCCTTTTCGCCGGCACGCTTCACGAGCGTCAGCACGCGCGGGTCGGCGGCGTCGAATTTCTGCGTGTGCGGATGGATCTTGAGCAGCCGCACTCCGCGCGCGGCGACACGATCGACCTCGGCGAGCGCGGCGTCGCCGTCATAGGGGTGGACCGTCGCGATCGCGATCATGTCCGGGTTCTTCGCGGCGAGCGCGATCAGCGCATCGTTGCGCCGCGCTATATCGTCGGGATTGCCCGCGAGCGCCTGATTCGGGCCGCCGAACCACATCGCGCCGAACGCATCGACCGATTGGCCGGCCGCTTTGAGCTGCGCCCGGTACTCGGCGATCGACGCCTCGCCCTTGTGGAGGTGGACATGGGTATCGACGACAGCGTCCTGCGCGAGGGCGGGAGCCGAAAGCGTCAGCAGTGTGATGAGGAGCGGCAGGGCTCGCATGGCGTCTCCGATGCGCGAGGAGGGGATAAACCCGACCTGCCACAAAGCGACGCTGCGGCCAATTACCTCGACGGCGGACGGAGTGCGGGAAGAGCATCCTGCCCCGCCCGCACCATCATGTCCCTCAGAGCGCCGAACCGCCGAGCTTGTAGGTCAGCTGCAGGAAGACGCTGCGGCCGATGCTGTCGAACCAGCTGGTGTTGTAATAGGGATAGCTCGACCAGGTCGGATCCTTCACCGGCATCTTGTCGAAGAGGTTCCGCACCGTCAGCGACCCGCGCATATGATCGGTGAAATCATATTGCAGCGTCGCGTTGAACAGATAGCTGGCCTTGATGAAGGCATCCTCGTCATAATTGGGCAGCTTGCCGAGGCGCGTGCCCGACAAGGTGAACTGCACGCCGTCCGACGCCCAGGTGATGCTGCCGTTCGATTTGTCGCGCGGCGTGTAATAGCCGCTGTCCGCGGCCAGTTTGTTTTCGACCGGATCGCCCGTGTACTGGACCAGCGTGTGCTTGAACACATGGCTGTGCGCGAGCGACAGGGTGAAGTCGCCGAAGCTGGTCGGCAACGTGCCGCGGAAGGCGACGTCGATGCCGCTGGTCTTTTCGCGCGCGACGTTGATCGGGTTGATCGAAATCGACTCGATCTGGTTTACGAGCGCGCCGCTGGCGAAGCGCTTGATGCGGGCAAGCGCCGCCTGACAGGTCGGCGAATTCGGATCGAGGACCGTCCTGTTTGCGCGGTCGGGGCGGCAATCGGCCTCGTCGCGCGTCAGCTCGCTGGCGCGCAGGTCGTTGACCTGGTTGTCGAGCGACACCCGGAAATAGTCGACCGACAGGCTGATCCGGTTCGAGGGCGCGAAGACGAGGCCCGCGGTCAGCGTCTTGCCGGTTTCGGCCTTGAGGTCGCGGTTGCCGCTGCGCTGCGCGACGATATCGACGTCATAATCCTCGCAATCGCTGATCCCGGCGCCGGGAATATCCTGCCGGCAGGTGTAATAGTCGATCACGCTGCTTTCGACATTGCCCGGGCCGGTGAACAGATAGTGAAGGTCGGGCGCGCGGAAGGCGGTGCCATAGGCAGCCCGGAACAGCAGGCTGTTCGTCGGGCGCACCTCGATGCCGCCATTATAGGTGAATTTGTCGGCGTTCCGCCCGGCGTAGCCGAAACGGTCGTAACGGCCGGCGCCGGTCAGCGTGACGAAATCGAGCACCGGCACGCGGACTTCGCCGCCGATCGCGGCATGGCTGCGCTTGCCCGACCCGTCGCTGTCCTTCCAGCTGTAATAATAATCGGTGAGCGCGAGCGGATCGGGGCGGAGATTATAGCCCTGCTTGCCATATTCGGCGACGAGCGCGATGCCGACCGGCCCTGCGGGCAGCTGGAACAATTCGCCGTTGGTCAGCGTCGCCTGCGCATTGCTGGTCCAGCTGTACGGACGATAGACGGTGTCCGCCGAGATGCTGTCATATTCAGCGGGGGTCAGTTTGCGATAGAGGTTGGCGGGGTTGGCGTTGAACGACGGATAATCGTCGTCGCCGAGCCCGTTCTGCGCACCGAGGAAAAAGGCCTTCGCCTTGCTGTTGATGATCTGCGGCCAGCGGACGATCGACTGGTAACGGCTGTAGTTGAACGACGCCTCGTAATTCCACGCATTGCCGAAATTGCCGCGGATGCCGGGCGTGATGCTGTAGGTCGTCTGTTTGGTGCGCTGCATTTCGAACCCGCCGGTTTCCTCCGGCGTGAACTGGCGGCCCCAGTCCTCGATCTGCCCCGTAAAGCTGTTGTAGAAATAATTGTCCGAGCTGCTCGACGTCTGCTCGAAGGCCCAGCTCGTTGTGTCGTACATCAGCCGGACCTTGCTGATCCCGAGCTGCGCGTCGACAAACAGCTTTGCATTGTCCGACAGTTCGTAGGTCGCCGAGGCGAAGCTGTTGAAGCCCTTGCGGCCCGAAATGATCGTCCCGTAACCGATCGATTCCTTGCTGCCGCAGAAATCGCCGTAACGCGGGCGGTTATAGAGCGCGACCGTTCCGAAATTGAGGCTCGACAGCCGCTCGCACGTCCCGGCGTCGGGCGTGATATAATCGTCGTTATAGTCGGCGCGGTAGAAGGTCCGCCGCGCGCTTGCCGTCGAAGCGACCGGGCTGTCTTCGGTGCTGTCCTGAATCTTGCGCTGGAAACCCCAGAGCGGCCGCTGGTCGAGATATTCGATCCCGCCGACGATGCTGAAACGATCGGTCGACCAGCCGCCCGTCGCGGTCACGCGGTGCGACAGACCGCCGCCGTGCTGCGTGCGGCCATGGCGATAGTCGAGCGTGATGCCGTCGAGCTTTTCCTTCATCTTGAAGTTGACGACCCCTGCGATCGCGTCCGAACCATAGATGGCCGAGGCCGCGCCGCTCAGGATTTCGACCTTGTCGATCAGGCTGACGGGGATGTTCGAGATGTCTGTGAAGTTGCTGCGCCCGATATAGGGGAGCGGAAAGTCGGCGATGCGGCGGCCGTTGACCAGCACGAGCGTGTGATTGGGGCCGAGGCCGCGCAGGTCGACCTGTTGCGCGCCGGGGGTGAAATCGGCGCTGCTCCCCGACTGCGGGCTTTGCGTCTCGCCGCTGTTCTGCGTCATCGCCGCGAGCAGTTCGGGAACGCTGGTATAACCGTTGGCGCGGATCGTGTCGGAATCGATCGTCGTGACGGGCGACGGGCCCTGGTCCTTGATCGTCGGGATACGCGATCCGGTGACGATGATTTCCTGTTCGCTGCCTTCGGCGGCATCCTGCGCATAGGCCGGTGCGGCCAGCGCCGGCACGCAAACGCCCAGCCCGAGGGCAATCCGAAACGCCCGCTTCCCGAAATTCGTCATCTATCAACCCCTTGTTTCTATCGCAGAGCGACTCGTTTCCAAGCGCCGCCCCACCGGATATTTCAGCCTATCGACCAGAAAACGTCGATAATTTCAATCATAATGGTGAAATGGGAAATCATATTGTCTTTTGGTGCTGTCATTATGTAACATCGCCCCTTCAGGGGTCGCGAAAAGGAAGACAGATGCTGCGTTCGATCGTGCGAGGATTTTGGCTGCTGCTCGCGGCAACGGGTCTCTGCCTCGCGCCCGCCGGGGCGAAGGAAGCAAAGGACAAGCCCACCGAACATTATGTCTTCGGCAAATTGAACACGCCGACGCCGGGGCCAGTATCGGGCGGGCTGCTGTTGATGGGCGGCGGCGACCGCAATATCGATGCGATGAAATGGTTCTTCGGCAAAGCCGGGAACGGCCATATCGTCGTGATCAGCGCATCCTATGGAAAGGAAATCGGCCAGGAATTCTTCCACGATATCGGCGGCATCCAGTCGACCGAAATCTTCGTTTTCCACGCCCGGTCGCAGGCGACGAACAAGAAGATCCTCGACCGGCTGAAAAAGGCCGACGGCATCTTCATCGCAGGCGGCGATCAGGCACGTTACGTCCGCTACTGGCGCGGGACGCCGGTCGGCGACATCCTCAACGCGCATGTCGCGGCGGGCAAGCCGCTGGCGGGTACCAGCGCCGGCCTCGCGATTCAGGGCGAGAAGCTTTACGGCGCGATGGACGACGGCAGCATCAAAAGCCCCGAAGCGCTGGCCGATCCGTTCGGCCCCGCCAATACGATCGAGGGCGATTTCCTGCATTTCGCGCTGCTGAAAGGCATCGTCACCGACACGCATTTCAAAGAGCGCGAGCGGCTCGGCCGCCTGTTCGCTTTCGTCGCGAAGGCGCAGGTCGGGCGCGCAGCCGACCAGCCCGCGATGCTCGGCCTCGGCGTCGACGAAAGCGCGGCGCTCGCGGTCGAACCCGACGGCCGGGCGCGCATCTATGCCACCGAACCCGACGGCTATGCGTGGGTCGTCGACGGCACCGGCCTCCGCAATCTGTCGCAGCGCGGCCCGCTCGACGCGCCGCGCGTCAAGGTAACGGGGGTCGGCCCCGGTTCGGTTCTCCACCTCCCTTCAGGTCAGGTCGACGCGCCGGTGTTCGTGCACAACTACGCCGTACGCGCGGGCGAGATCGTCGAGGTTCCGCGCTGGTCGCTCGCGATCCACGGCGGTGCGGGGGTGATCGAGCGCGGCTCGCTCTCCCCTGAAAAGGAGAAGGCCTATCGCGCCGGGCTCGACGAAGCGCTGCGCACGGGCAGCGCGGTGCTCGACAAGGGCGGCGCGGCGCTCGATGCCGTGGCCGCGGCGGTGCGCGTGCTCGAGGACAATCCCCTGTTCAACGCCGGGCGCGGCGCGGTGTTCACCGCCGAGGGCAAAAATGAACTCGACGCCGCGATCATGGATGGCAAAACGCTCAAGGCCGGGGCGGTCGCAGGCGTGACGCGCACGCGCCACCCGATCGACCTCGCCCGCGCGGTGATGGACAAGAGCCCCCACGTCATGCTCGCGCGCGACGGCGCCGACCGTTTTTCGGTCGAGCGCGGACTCGAACAGGTCGACCCGAGCTGGTTCCGCACCGAGGAACGCTGGCAGGGGCTGCTGCGCTGGCGCGAAAAGCAGGTGTCGGCGGTCGACCCGACGCATTTGTTCGGCACCGTTGGCGCGGTCGCGCTCGACGCCGAAGGCAATCTGGCGGCTGCAACCTCGACCGGCGGAATGACCGGAAAACGCTGGGGCCGGATCGGCGATTCGCCGATCATCGGCGCGGGCACCTATGCCAAGAATGGCCAGTGCGCCGTGTCGGCGACGGGATCGGGCGAATATTTCATCCGTGAGAGTGCGGCACGGCAAGTGTGCGACCGCGTCGCGTGGAAGGGCGAGAGCCTGAAGGACGCCGCGCAGGGGGCAATCATGGCGGTGGGCGCGATCGGCGGCGACGGCGGACTGATCGCGATGGGTCCCGACGGCCGCCCCGCCTTTGCCATCAACGACCTCGGCATGTACCGTGGCCGGATGAGCGCCGGAGGGACTCCCCAAGTCGCGATCTTCGCCGACGAAAAGCTGGCCGACTGATGGCGCAATCGGGCGTCAATCTCGACGAGATCGACGAACGCCTGCTCACCCTGCTGCGCGACGACGCACGGCAGACGATCGCGCAGCTCGCCAAGGAACTCGGCATTTCGCGCGGCGCGATCTATTCGCGCCTCGCGCGTCTGGAGGAAGAGAAGGTCGTAGCGGGCTATACGGTGCGGCTCGGCAACGCCTTCGCCGCAAGCCGCGTGCGCGCGCATATGATGATCAAGACACTGCCGCGCTTTCACCGCGAGGTCGAGCAGGCACTCGCAGCCTTCTCGCTGGTACAGGCGATCCATGCGATCAGCGGCGAGTATGACATCATCGCGATGCTCGAGGCCGAGGATGGGGCGCAGCTCAACGAATTGATCGACGAGATCGGTTTGCTCGACGGGGTCGAGCGCACGACGACCTCGGTGATCCTCGCGACCAAGGTAGAGCGCTAGGACGCGAGCGCAATCCGGCGGCGCAGCAGGAACAGCCCCGCCGCGAGGAACGCGGTCGGCACCAGCATCAGCGTGAAGGCGGTCTGACCATCGAGATGGGCGAAGATCGCCCCGGTGATGATCGATCCGGTAGTGCCGCCGAGCGCCGAGAAGACGACGACGAGCCCCATCAGCGGCGGGTGCTGGCGATTGGGCATGGCGCTGAGCATCACCGAGATGATTGTCGGATAGACCGGCGCCAGCGCGATGCCGATCAGTGGAAAGAGGAAGGCCGCGACCGGCGCGTCGCCCCAGCTGTGGATCGCCCCGGGCGCGAGGCCGTCGGCGAGCGGCAGCACGAGGACAATCAGCGCCGCAAGCGCCGCGAGACAGACGTTGAGCACCGGATACCAGTCGAAACGCGCCATCACCGCGCCCGCACCGAAGCGCCCGATCGCGAGGCAGGCGGCGAACAGGCTCGCCGCCTGAACGCTCATCTGCGCAGGCAGATGCAGCACCTCGTTGTTGAAGGTCGGGAGCCAGCTCTGGATCCCCTGCTCGATCAGCACGAACAGGAAGGCGCAGGCGACGAAGACCAGCACCAGCGGCAGCGCCGCGAGTTTGAGCATCGCGACGAACGGCGGCCCCTCGTCTGCCGCCGCTTCTTCGCCCTCGTGCGCGCGATACTCGTCGACCCGCGCTGTCAGCAACAGCGCGAGCGCCAGCGCGGTGATGGCGCCGAGGACCCAATAGGCGTTCAGCCAGCGCAGCCCCGTCGGGTCGATGAAGGCGCTGAACACCCAGTAAGAGGAAAGGACGCCGACCATAAACATACCCTCGATCAGGCTGGTCAGGCTGGCGTGTTTTCGCGGGCTGTCGGTGACGAGGCCGATCATCGAATAGACGACGACCTTGGCGACCGCGAAAGCGGCCCCGACCATCGCGAAATGGAACTGCGCGGCGCCGAAGCTGCCGATCAGCGGCATGACGATACAGCCGGCGATCGCGAGCAGCAGCGCCCCGATCAGCGCGTTGCGGAGGCCGAGGCGCGGCAGGTAAATCGCGGTCAGGAACGATACGACCGCGATCGTGATGTCCTTGAAGCCTTCGAGCGTGCTCGCCTCGGGCTTGGTCACGCCAAAGCTCGAAATCGACTGGAGAATCACCGTCCCGACGCTGTTGAGCAGCATCGCGAAGGCGACGTAGGTCAGGATCAGTGCTGCGATCAGTCGAGTGCGCGCCATCAGCCGTCCTTAGCAGAAAAAAGAGGGGTGGCCGCGAAGAGGCCGCGGCCACCCAAGGGGGGATGTCCCTTTAGAATTTATACCCGGCGCTGAAGCGGAACGACCGGCCGAGGATCGGACGGGCGTTGACGACTTCGCCCCCCGCCTGCCCCAGCGTGCGTGGATCGCCTTCGGTCAGCCCGACCTTGTCGGTCAGATTGTCGGCGGTTACCGCAAAGGTCAGCGCCTTGTTGACGTCGACCGTTACCCCCGCATCGATCTTGAAATAATGCGGCAGCGACTGGGTGTTCGCGGTGTCGGAGAAGCGGTCGCCGACATAGCTGAAGGTCGAATAGAGCGACACCTTGCTGTCGTCGCCGAACTCGATGTCGTACGACGGCGTCACGCGCCATTGCCACTTCGGCTGGCGTTGCACGCGGTTGCCGCTGAGGTCGATCGTCCCGCCGCCCGCGAAGAAATCGCGGTACTTCGCATCGAGCCAGGTGCCCGAGAAGGCGATGGCGAAATTGTCGATCGGACGGATCTGGCCTTCGAGTTCGATCCCCGTACTGCGCGCGCCGCCGATGTCGGCGACGGGCGCGCCGTTCTGGATCACCGTCGTCACCAGCCCCTTGAACTTGGTGTGGAACAGGGTGGCATAGAGCGAGACGAGGTCGGTGCGGACCTTTACCCCGCCCTCGAAATTGTCGACGCGCGGCGACACGAAAATCCCGTCGCGCAGATTGTCGAAGAAGGGATTGGTGTTGCCGCGGTTGTAGCGGACATAGGCGCCGACCGACGACGAGAAGTCATAGTTGAGGCCGGCGGTCCATGACCAGGCCCCCTTCTTGTACGCGATGTTGCGGAAGGTGCCGTTGAGCACCGCGGTGCCATTGTTGTAGAGCGTGTTCGGGTTGTTATCCGGGTCGACCGAGCTGTTATTCTCGATCGTGCCCGTCGCCTTGTAATTCTGGTAACGGATGCCCGCGTCGAAGCGCAGGTCGGGCGTAATCTGAAATTCGTCGACCGCATAGAAGGCATATTCGCGGCCGTCATAGGCGGCGTTGACGTTGAAGAACGAGCCTTGCGTAAAGCCGTTGTTCGTTGCGATCTGGCCGTTGGCGAGCGTCAGGTTCAGCAGGCGGCCATGGTTTTCGGCGGTCAGCAGATGGACGTTGCCGAGGTTCCACTGATCGTCCGACGAAAAGTCCGAATAATAGGCGCCGACGGTGAACTTGTTGTTCCCGCTTTCCCACTCGACCGCGAGGTCGTTGGTGAAATCCTCGATCTGCTTGCGCACGATCCACGTACCCGCACGGATCACCTGCGTCGTGCCGGCGACGGCCTGCCCGCCGTTGACATAGGTCAGGCTGCCTACCGTGCTGCCGAGCGATGCGGCATAGGCGTTCGCGGTCGTCGCGGTGCTCGCCGGAACGAGGCCCGTCGTGTCGGCATCGCCCTTGAGATAGCTCGCGCGGTAACGCAGCTGCAGCCCGTCGCCGACTTCGTAATCGAAATTGGTGCCGAGGTTGATCAGCTTTGCACCGCGGCCGTCGGCAAGATCGGTGCGCGTGCCGTCGGGCAGCACCGCGAGCCGCGTTTCGGGGCCCGCAAGCACCCCGGTGCCGGGATCGATATTGCCGAACTGGCGCACCTTGTTGCCGTCGCGGATCACCGGGATCGGCAGCAGCCACTGGCCGCGATCGTTGAGGTAGCGCGCGAAGACGAGGATCGAGCCCTTGTCGAAATCGTGGCGGATATTGCCCGTGATCTGGCCGCCCTTTTCGGCGGTGAAGCCGGGGCCACGAATGCCCTCGCCGCTCGAATAATAGCCGCCGACCATGAAGCTCGTATTCTCGCCGAGCGGACCCGACAGCAGCATGTCGCCGCGCAGGTCGCCATAATCGGTGATGCTCGCCTTCACGAGGCCTTCGAAATCGCGCCCGCCTTCCTTCTGGACGAAGTTGACGGTCAGGCCGGGCTGGCCGTTGCCGAACAGCGCGCCGGTGCCGCCGCGAACCGCCTCGACGCGCTCGATCGTCTCGTCGATGCGGATCAGCTGGGTGTTTTCGAGGAACGACAGCGTCGGCGGCGAGAAGAAGGGCACGCCCTGCACCGTCAGCGTGACGAATTCGGCGTCACCGCCCGACGGATAGCCGCGCACGAAGATGTTCGCGCCATTCTGCCCGCCCGAGCTTTCGGCCGACACGCCCGGGATGACCTTGAACAGGTCAGCGGTGCTGTTCGGCGCGGCGCGATCGATCGCGTCCGAATTGATGCTGGTGATCGCGAACGCCGCGTCCTGACGGTTGATCCCGCCGCCGGCGGTGCCCGTGACGATGATTTCCTCGTTCGCGGGCGCCGCGTCGTCGGGTTGAGGCGCTTCCTGGGCGAAGGCCGTGGCCGGGAGCGCGATCAGCGCAATCGACGACAGCAGATAGGTCCTTTTCAACATGGCAATTCCTCCACGGTTCCTGTTCTGGTTGATCGGCGTCTGCGCGGGGCCGCTTCCTGTTCTGTCGACAGGATCTGGCCGAGCGTGAGATCGCCGATGGCGGGGACGTTGAGGTCGGCATCGGGCAGCGCCTCTTCTGACCCGATACCAATGGCCACCATGCCCGCCGCATGGATGGCCGAAATTCCTGCCTGTGCATCTTCGATGCCGATGCACAGCTCCGGCGTCAGACCCATGCCGGCGGCACAGGCCAGAAAAATGTCGGGCGCGGGCTTGCCGTGGGCGACGGCACCCGCGTCGGCAATAAAGTCGAACTGGTCGGCAATACCGAGCAGCCGCACGACGTCGCCGGCGTTGCGGCTCGCCGACGCAAGCCCGATCTGGAGCCCCGCAGCGCGCAGTTCGGCAAACAGGCGGGTGACGCCCGCAAAAAGATTGGCGGGAGAATAGGCGGCCAGCCGGGCGCGGTAGAGGCCGTTCTTTTCCGCCAGCATCGCGTCGAACCGGTCCGCGTCGACCGCGGTTCCGGCATGATCGAGGATCAGCCGCAGCGACCCCGCGCGGTCGACTCCCTTCAACCGTTCGTTGACCGCGCGGTCGAACGCGAAACCATGGGTGTCGGCGAGCGCCTGCCACGCCTCATAATGATCCTCGGCGGTGTCGGTGAGCACGCCGTCGAGGTCGAAGATGACGCCCTTGAGCGTCGGCCGCGGCGCGGTGACCGGCTCCGGCCCGATGTGTAGTGCGCGGCCGTGGTCGACGATGTCGAGCGGCGCGCCCGACAGCAGGCGATAGGCGCAGCCCGCGGTATCGACCGCAAGCTCGATCACGCTGCCGCGCCATTGCAGGCGGAAGCGATAGCCGTTCCACGCGGACGGAAGTTGCGGCCGGAACGACGGCACCGGACCGTCGAGGCGCAAGCCGCCCCAGCCTTCGGCGAGGACAAGCCAGCTCCCCGCGAGCGCCGCCATATGGAGGCCGTGCGAGGTGTTGCCGTGCCGGTCCTCGAGATCGACGAAGGCGCATTCGCCGAGGAAATCGAGCGCCGCCGCTTCGTCGCCGAGCCGCGCCGCGATGATCGCGAAGGACACCGACGACAGCGTCGAATCATGCGTCGTGACGCGGGCATAATAGTCGAAATTGCGCCGCTGCCGCGACAGCGGCATGTCGACCAGATCCATCGCCATCGCCTGGACGACATTGCCCTGCTTCGCGACCTGATGGCGGAAGAGGATCATCGGGTGATAGCGCATCAGCAGTGGGCCATGGCCGTCGCGCGACGCGACGCCCGGCAGTTCCGGGCGGCCGAGAAACGCATCGTCCTGCGGATTGACGCCGAGCACCGGATCGACCGGCAGCCACATCGCATCAGCGGCCCTCTGCCAATCGACGATTTCGTTGTCGTCGAGGCCGATCGCACTGGCGAGTGCCGCCAGATCGCCGCGGGCGCGCAACCAGTCCGCCGTCTCGGCCGCATAGGCCAAATGGCGGCGCGCGATGGCGTTGGTATAGAAATCATTGTCAACCAGCGCCGAATATTCGTCGGGCCCGGTCACGCCATAGAGGCAGAAAGCGCCGCCGCGCCGCGCGTCGAATGCCCCGACCTCCATCCACATCCGCGCGGTTTCGAACAGCATTTCGGCGGCTTCGGCGCGAAAATCCTCGTCGCCCGTCGCCGCGACATAAAGCGCGAGCGCATAAGCGATGTCGCCATTGATATGATATTGCGCCGACCCCGTCGGATAGTGCGACGAGCATTCGTCGCCCGCGATGGTCCGCCAGGGGTAAAGCGCGCCGCGCACATGGCCGAGCGCGCGCGCGTGGGCGCGCGCGCGATCGAGCTTGCCGATGCGATAGGCCAGCAGCGTGCGCGCCTTGTCCGGAGCCTGCAACGCGAGAACCGGCAGCATGAAGGTTTCGGCGTCCCAGAAATAATGGCCTTCATAGCCTTCGCCGGTGAGGCCTTTGGCGCCGATGCTGTGGTTCGGATCGCGGCTTGCCGACTGGTGGAGCTGGAACAGGTCGAAGCGCAGCGCCCGCGTCAGGCTGTCGTCGCCGTCGATCGCGAAGGCCGCACTGTCCCACAGCGCCTCGACCGCCGCGCGCTGACCGGCGGCAATCGCGTCGAAATCGGCCGCCGTATCGTCGAATATCGCGAGATCGACCGGGCGACCGCGGGCGGATGCCAGCGCGACCACCCGGTCGATCGTCAGGATGCTGCCGGCGACCAGCGCGCCGCGCACGACATGCCCCGCGCCCTCTGCCGCCACGGTGGCGGCGGGGGCGACGACATGCTGGCTATAGGCGAGCTCGACGGCATCCTGCGCGAACCGGGTGACCGTGGACGGGTCGCCCGGCAGGGGGGATATGATGGTCCAGACCGGGCGCAACCGGGCCGAGATGCGCGGATCGTCGGCGTCGGTGCCGCCAGCGCCCGCGCCTTCGGTCCCATAGGTCAGCCGCACCTCGACCGTGCCGCCGAAGTCGACCGGCAGGATGCGGATCCGCGACGCGACACAGGCGCCGCCGCCCAGCGGGACAATGCGGTCGACCGCAATTTCGATCGTACGGCCGCCGGCAAGCCGCCAGCGCGAGAGACGGCGAAGCTGGCCGGTCGCGAAATCGAGCGCGCTTTCGGTATCGACGAGCTCGGCGGCGCCAAAATCGACGGGCTGGCCGTCGATATGCAGGCGCAGCAGCACGGGGCTGGGGCACGGTACACGCGTATCGGTCGCGGTCGCATAGCCCGGAAAGCTCTCATGATAGGCGATCGGCCGGCTGACATAGGCATCGGGTAGATAAGCGCATGGCCGGTCGGCGCGTTCGTCGATTACCCCTTCGACACCGACCAGCCCGTTGGCGAGCGCAAAGAGCGCCGCTGCCTGCGCGCCGGTCGCGGCATCGCCCTGGCGGACAAGCCGCATCGCTTCGGAAGGATTTTCGATTGTCGCCACGCACCCTCACCCACGGCGAAGGCTGCTTGGCCCTTCGCTCTGCGGCCCGGTTTCCCGCAAAATGGTATCGATGTCAAGATATCGATACCATTTTGCGGGAAAGGGCTGGAAGGAAACGAGAAACGGTCCTGCCTGCTAGCTGTCGCGGACGATCAGCGCGACCGGCATCGCGCGCGATTCGACCGCTTTTCCGGCGACAAGGTCGAGCACCTTTTGCGCGAGCAATTCGCCGCCGACCCCCCAGTCCTGCCGGATGCTCGTCAGCCGCGGCGAAAACAGCGCGGCGCCCGGCGAATCGTCGAAGCCGACCACCGACACATCGTCCGGCACGCGGTGCCCCCTCGCCTGCAACGCCTCGATCGCGCCCATCGCGATCGCGTCGCTGCTGGCGAATATGCCGTCGAAGCCGGGTTCACTCCCGCCCAGCAGCGGCGCGACCGCTTCGCGGCCCGCAGCGAGGGTAAAGGCGCAGGGAATGTTGGCGACGAGCGCAGCGTTCGAACCGCCGAGCCCGGCATGGAAACCATTGAGGCGGTCCTCCGCCTCGCCATGCCCTGCATCGCCGAGGAACAGCAGCCGCCGCCGCCCGCGCCCGAGCAGATATTCGGCGGCGAGGCGACCGCCTTCGCGGTTATCGCTGCCGACGACGATCCGTTCGGGCGGACCATGTTCAGCGCCCCAGACCACATAAGGCAGCCCGGTCGCCTCGATCACCGCCGCCGCGTCGTCGTGCACCCCCTGCCCCAGCAGGATCACCCCGTCGGCCGAGGGCGGCGCTTCGGAAAACAGGTCGATGGTGGTGAGCACCATATTCTGCCCCGCCGCGGTCAGCTTCTGCAGGATGCCGCCGAGCAGCAGCAGGGGATAGGGCTCGCTCATCAGGCGTTCGTGCGAGGGCGTCATTTCGATGACGACCGCGATCGTGCGCGTGCGCTGCTGCCGCAAATTGCGCGCCGAGACGTTGAGCCGGTAGCCCATGCGCTCTGCGGTTTCGCGGATCAGCGTCCGCGTGCTTTCCTTGACCGTCGACTGGTTCGACAGCGCGCGCGAGACGGTGATTTTCGCAATGCCGAGTTCCTTCGCGACGTCCGCCATCGTCGGGCGCGCATTGCCGCCGCCATTGGAACCCGTTCCACTTGCCATCCCCGCCCCTTACCGCGCGGTGGCGGCGTTTCACAAGCCGCCTGCGTCAGTTGGTCCAGTAGATATAGTCCTGCCCGTCCTTCCACGGCGCGTCGAGCGGCACGTCGATGCGCACCGGGCCTTCGACGAGGCCGGGCCAGATCGGTTTCGCCATGTCCTTGTTCTGCGCCTCGATCATCGCGCGCAGCGCAGCGACGCGCTGCGGGTCGCTCGCGGCGAGGTCGTGGCGCTCGGTCGGGTCGGCGGCAAGGTTGTAGAGGCGCACTTTTTCGGGGCGCCTGGTCACCTGCAATTTCCAGTCGCCCGCGCGCACCGCGCGATAATCGCCAGAGCGCCAGAACATCGCAGAGCGCTCCGCCGGGCCGGCGAGGATATTTTCGCTGTCGATCGTCCGGTCTTCCGGCAGCTTCGCTCCCGCCGCGGCGGCGATGGTCGAGAAGATGTCGAGATGGCCCGTGACGTCGGCGCGGCTTGTCCCCGCCGCGATCCCGCCGGGCCAGCGCATGAACAGCGGGGTCCGGATTCCGCCTTCGAAGAAGGTCGCCTTCCAGCCGCGGAAGGGCGCGTTCAGATCGGGCATCCCGTTGTACCAGGCCCCGCCATTGTCGCTGGTGAAGATGACGAGCGTGTTGTCGTCGATCCCCGTCTGTTTGAGCTTCGCCATCACATCGCCGATGCGCCGGTCGAGCTGCGCGATCATCGCGCCATAGACGCGCGTCTTGTGATCCTTGATCTGCGGATATCGGGCATAGTCGGCCTGGGTCGCCTGAAGCGGCGTGTGCGGCGCGTTGAACGCGAGATACATGAAGAATGGACGGTTCTTGTTCGCCTCGATCGCCTTGATCGCCTCGTCGGCGAAATAGTCGGTCATATGCCCCTTGGGGTGGAAACGCTTGCTGCCGTTGAAGGTCACCGCGTGGCGAAGATTCGCCCAGATGAAGCGGTCGATCGGGTCCCACGCCAGCTTGGCGTTGACGCTGTCCGGATCATCTTCGGGCAGGAACATTGCGGCGCCGGCGAGGATGGCGAGGCTTTCGTCGAAGCCCTGGCGCTGCGGCTGGAGCTGCGGCGATTCGCCGAGGTGCCATTTTCCGATGTGGAGCGTGTGATAACCCGCGGCCTTCACCGCCTCGGCAATCGTCACCTCGCTCGCGGGAACGCCCATGTCGGGATAGGCGGGGATGTCGGGCGTGATCAGATCCTTGTGAAAGATCGCGCGGTGCGGACCGACACCTTCGCCATGCGCCAGATTCTCGGCGAACTCGACGGGTACCGCGGTAAATTCGAAACCGAAGCGCGTCGGATAGCGCCCTGTCATCATCGCCGCGCGCGACGGCGAGCAGGTGGCATTGGCGGCATAGGCAGTGGTGAAATTGACGCCTTCGCGCGCGAGCGCGTCGATGTTCGGGGTCTTGACGATCCCGCCCGCAACACCGCCGCCATTGAGGCTGATATCGTTGTAACCGAGGTCATCGGCGACGATCAGGATAATATTGGGTGGGCGCTTGCCGCCAACCGGAAGGGCCGGCGCCTGCGCTGGCCCCGGCTGCCACGCCACCGCGCGGTTCGGCTGCACAGGGTCGCGCCAGTCCTGAAGGATGCCGGGAATCCGGTATTTATTCGCCTCGAACGCCCCATATCCGCCGGCCGCAGCCAATGCCAGCACCCCGAGTGCGACCCACCTTTTCTTCATCTTCATCCCCTGTTCCCGCGCTGTGGGCAGGTGTAAAACTATTGACACTATATGTGTCACTATATTCTTTGATACGCAAGATTGTTTGACCCCGGCGCCAAGCCGGGCCAGCAGGGGCGCCATGACGACAGGGGTGAGGAAATCGAACGCGGCAAAGGCCGAACCCGATCGGGTCGACGGCCGGCGCGAACGCGGCCGGTCGAGCTACAAGCGCATCGTCGAGGCGATGATGGCGCTGATCGTCGAAGGCGACCTGTCGCCGAGCGCGGCGCGCGTCGCCGAAGAAGCCGGGATCGGCCTGCGCACCGTGTTTCGCCATTTCGACGACATGGACGCGCTTTATGCCGAGATCACGCGCACGATCACCGAACGCGTGATGCCGACGGTGCTCGCGCCCTATCCCGACCAGCCCTGGCGCGCCAATATCGGCGAACTCGTGCGCCGGCGGGTCGAGGTGTTCGAGACGACGCTGCCCTTCCGCCTCGCCGCCAATATCAAGCGGTACCAGTCGCCCTTCCTGATGGGGCAGTACAGCCGCGTCGTGATGCTCGAACGCGAACTGATCGTGCGCCTGCTCCCCGCCTCGGTCCGCACCGACCGCATCGGCGTCGAGGCGCTGTGCGCCGCACTGTCGTTCCACACGTGGCGCACGCTGCGCCACGACCAGAGCCTGTCCCCCGACGAAGCGGGTGCCGTAATGGGGCAGATGGTCGACGCGGTGATGGCGACGATCGTCGAAGAGGCGTAGCGGCTACGTCGCCCGGCGACGCCGGCGCAAGCCCCAGACAAGCCCGGCCAGCAACAGCACAATCCCGCCGGCCCACAGTCCGAGGCGGATCAGGCGCGGCTTGCCCTGCTGTGTGAAAGCATAGCGGTTGATCTGTTCGTCGGCGGTGTAGCCCGCGGGCATTTCGAGCACCCCGTTCGCTTTCGCATAGGCGCGGTAATCGGCCATCATCGCGGCGAAGCGATCGGGCATCGCGCCCGCAAGATCGCGCGTTTCGCCGGGGTCGGCCTTGAGGTCGTAGAGCCGCCACCGGCCATCGCCGGTCGGCGCGAGGTTGCGCACCAGCTTGTAATCGCCGCGGAACAGCGCGGCATTGCCCGACAGCTCATAACCCAGCGGCATATCGCCATGGACGCTGCCCGGCGCGCCCTTCAACATCGGCACGAGGCTACGCCCGGTAACGGCTTCGACCGCGCGTCCGCGCCAGCTTCCGCCATGCTCCGACACGCCGGCAAGCTCGGTCAGCGTCGGCAATATGTCGGTAACATGCGCGAGGCCGTCGCTGATACCGCCGGCACGGACCTGCGCATTGCCGGGCCATGCGATGATCAGCGGGACGCGCAGCCCCCCTTCGGTCGCGCTGAACTTGTACCCCGACAGCGGCGACGCGGCGGCGCTCGCCCAGCCGGGCCCGATCGCGGCAAAGCTGCCGCGCCGCCCGATGTTCGCGGTCGACAGATCATATTGCATATCGAGGAACAGGCGATTGCGCAGGCTGCTGAAGGGGTTCGTAGGCTCCGCCCCATTGTCCGACAGGAAGACGAAGATCGTGTTGTCATAGTCGCCGGTCGCCTTCAGATGCGCGACGAGGCGCCCGACCTCGCGGTCCATCGCGGTCGCCATGCCGCCATAGGCCTGCATCACGCGCACCGCTGCCGCGCGCTCGTCGGCGGTCAGCTTTTGCCAGTCGGGCGTCGTCGGCATCGTCACGATCGGTACGCCGGCAGGCATGACGCCGAGCGCCGCCGCGCGCTTGGCCCGCGCTTCGCGCAGCGCGGTCCAGCCATCCCGGTACATTGCCGAATAGCGCGCGATATCGCTGTCGGGCGCCTGTATGGGGATATGATTGGCGAGGAAGTTGACCGACGCGAGGAAGGGTTTGCCGCTTTTGCGGTCGGCCTCGATGTAGTCGATCATCCGCTGCACGACGAAGCGCGACGAATAATAGTCCCTGGGCAGCGTCGCGGGCTTGCCGTTCTCGGTCCAGTTCGCCTTGTCGTACATGCCCTCGATCGGGCGCTGTTCGAAATTGTCGGCGCCCGCATCGGCAAGGCTGAACGCGCGGTCGTATCCGCGTGCGTGCGGCAACCGCGTCCTGTCGCTGCCGAGGTGCCATTTGCCGGTGAGGTAGGTCCGGTAACCCGCCGCCTTCAAAAGCTCTGCCATCGTCACGACGCGGTGGTTCATTACCGTGTCGTACCCGGGCTTGCCGCGATGTTCGTCGGGGATCGTCTCGGGCATGTTGCCGAGCCCGTTGCGGTGGTTCATCACCCCGGTCAGCAGCATCGCGCGCGTCGGCGAGCACGATCCCGCGACATGGAAGTTCGAAAAGCGCATCCCGGCCTGTGCGAGTGCGTCGATGTGCGGCGTCGCGATTTCGGATCCGAAGGCGCCGACATCGGAAAAGCCCCAGTCGTCGGCAAGCAGGACGACGATGTTGGGATGACGAGGCGCCGCGCTTTCCACGCGCTGTGCCTGAACGGGAAATGCGGCGATCAGCGCGCCGATTGTGATGATGGCAGCACGCCGGGACCCGCCTAAGCGACCCGGCATTTAGTGGTCCTCCTGCGCACTGCCATCACTCCCACCCCCTCGGGATATGGCACTTACTATGTCAATATATTGGCGAGTCAATGGGCAGGATAGCGCAGCGGCAACCTTATCGTTCGCGATAGTCCGGAGCGCGTTTTTCGAGGAAGGCGGCGAGCGCTTCGCGGTGGTCTTCGGTCGCCGAAAGGATCACCTGCTGGCGGTCCTCGATCGCCATCGCCGCCTCCAGACCCGGCGCGTCGATGTTGAGGTTCAGCGCCTGTTTCGAGAGGCGCAGGCCCCAGGGCGACGTCGCGAGCATCTCGTCGGCGAGCGCCAGCCCGCGGGTCAGCAGCGCCTCTTCCTCGACGATCTCGCTGACCAGCCCCGCGCGCAACGCGCGCTCGGCATCGATGAAGCGGCCGGTCAGGATCATTTCGGACGCAAGGCTCGCACCGACAAGGCGCGGCAGGAAATAGCTCGACGCCATGTCGCATCCGCCCAGCCCGATGCGAATATAGGCGGCGTTGCAGCGGAACGACGGTGCCGCGTAACGCACGTCGGACGCGAGCAGCAGCGACAATCCGCCCCCCGCGGCGGCACCGTGGCCGAGCGCGATGATCGGCTGCGGACAGGCGCGCATCTTGCGATAGATATTGCCGATGCGCGTCTGGGTGCGCAGCGTGCGGAGCACCGGGGTCTCGTCCGACGACCGGTCCTCCTGAATGTCGAGCCCGGCGCAAAAACCACGCCCCGCGCCGCGGAGGATGACGACGCGCACCTCGGGCCGCTCCGCAAGCCCGCCGAAATAGGCGTTCAGTTCTTCGACGAGCCCTTCGTTCAGCGCGTTCAATCGCCCGGGGCGGTTGAGCGTCGCGATCTCGACCGCTCCGCGCGCCTCGACGAGCAGTTCGCTCACAGCGTCTGCCCGTCGTCGACCGTGATCACGCTGCCCGTGATGCCGAGCGCGGCGTCGGAGCAGAGCATCAACAGCGGCGCGTGGAGGTCGCTCGGCGGGCGCATCCGCTGGCGCGGGAAGCTCTTCACCATCGCCGCGCCGACGTCGCCTTCGAAGAGTTCGGCGGTCATTTCGGATTCGAAATAGCCCGGCTGGATCACATTGACGCTGATCCCGCGCCGCGCCCATTCGCGCGCGAGCGCCTTGCCCAGATGGCGCACCGCCGCCTTGGTCGCGCCATAGACCGAGGTCGCCGGAAAGACCTTCTCGGCGGTGATCGAGCCGATCAGGACGATGCGACCATGCTCTTTCTCGCGGCTCCCCGCCTTGTCGAGGCGTTTGGCACCCTCGGTCGCGGTCAGGAAAACCCCGCGGACATTGGCCGCGAGCAGGAAATCGACGTCGGCGACCGACAGGCCCAGCGCCATCTTCTCGGTCGCGACCCCGGCGTTGGCGACGATCGTGTCGACTGTCCCAAACGCCGCTTCGGCGGCGTCATAGGCCGCGATCGTCGATGCCTCGTCGGTCACGTCCATGCTCACCGCGACCGCCTGCCCGCCCGCGGCCTCGATTTCGGCAACCTGCTCGGCGAGCTTGTCGGCGCGGCGTGCTGCGAGCACGACTTTCGCCCCCGCCGCGGCGAGCGCCTTCGCAAATCCGGCGCCCAGTCCCGACGAGGCGCCGGTCACCAGCGCGACGCGCCCCGACAGATCGAATTTCGGTTGCTCGGCCATCATCTTCCCTTTCCTTCGCTTCCTATGCATTGGTCCCGATTGACGTTTACGTCAACCGGGTGAGGTCGTGCGGAAAACTGCGGCAGAGGGGTTGACGAACCGATTTTGTTCTCCTATTGTTCTTCTTGTGCACAACGAACCTCATCCCCCGTCGCGGCTGCCGAGCGCGGCGGGCGGGGGATAAAGGCTCCTCCCTTCACGCTCTGGCCGAAGTCCTGCCCATCGCGACCCCCCAGCTTTTGCGCTCGCCCAATCTCCGGCATTGCTAGCCGCCACAAACAGCGGCACAAATGATCCGGTGGGATTGGACGGAAAATAGGGGGCCGCATCATGTCGTCATTGTTCAGCATCGCCATGGGTCGCTCTTAAGCGATGCACGCCGTCGAAGCGTTCGAGCTCGTCCTGGGACTGCTCGTACTCGTGATCGGTCTGCACTGGCTGGCGCTCAAGCTGCGCTGGCCGCCCGCGACCGCGCTCCTCGTCGGCGGGGGCGCGCTCGCCTTTGTCCCCGGCCTCCCGCAAATCTCGCTCGATCCCGAGCTCGCGCTCGTCCTGTTCCTGCCGCCACTTTTGATGGACGGCGCCTATTACACCGCGCTCGGACGTTTCCGGCGCCACCTGCCGGGCATCTTGTCGCTCGCGGTCGGTGCGGTGGTCTTCACCACCCTTGTCGTTGGGGTCGTCGTGCACTGGATCATCCCCGAACTGCCGTGGGCCGCCTGCTTCGCGCTCGGCGCGATCGTCTCGCCGCCCGATGCGGTGTCGGCGCGCGCGGTACTGAAGGGCGTGCACCTGCCCCGCCGGCTCGAGGCGCTGCTCGAAGGCGAAAGCCTGCTCAACGATGCGACCGGGCTGATTCTCTTCCGCTTCGCTGTCGCGGCGACGCTCAGCGGAGTTTTCCATACCGGCGAAGCGATCCAGAGCTTTGCGATCGTCGCGATCGGCGGCGCGATGGTGGGCGCGGCGGTCGCGGCGGGCTGGATCTTTCTCGCCAGGCGCTTTCGCGACCCGATGCTGATCATGCTGATCACCATATTGCTGTGCTGGGCCGCCTATCTCGCCGGAGAGGCGGTGCATGTTTCGGGGGTGATCGCGACCGTCACCGCGGGGCTGGCGATGGGCTGGTATCAGCATGTGATCCTGCCCGGCGCCGTGCGCCTGCGGGCGAATTCGGCCTGGCAGATCATGGTGTTCGTCCTCGAGGCGCTCGTCTTCATCCTGATCGGCTTTTCGCTGCGCGGCGCGCTCGAGCGGATCGGCGGAATCGGCGCGATCCCGATGTCGATGATCACCGTGATCGTTGCCGTCGTCGTCACCGTCACCATTGCGCGCTTCGTCTGGATTTTCGGGTCGGAGGCGATACTTGGCCTCGCGCGCAGGCTCGGCCTCGAACGCGCCCGCCCGCTTGGCTGGCGGCAGGCGACGGTGTTGAGCTGGGCGGGGATGCGCGGCGTCGTAACGCTCGCGGTTCCGTTGACCCTGCCGGTCGACATGCCCGGCCGCGACCTGATGCTGATCTGCGCCTTCGCGGTCATCTTCGTCACCGTCGTTGCCCAGGGGTCGAGCCTCGGCGCGCTCATTCGCGCGGTCCGGCCGGTCGATACCGATCCGCCCGCGAAAATGGCGATGCCCGCCGCCGAAGCGGCGATGGCGCGCGCGCGGCTGGCGGTGATCGAGGAGCTCGCTTACGCGCCCGACGGAACGCTGATCCATCCGCAGATGCTCGAAGAGCATCGCAAGCGGATGCGGTTCATGGAGCAGTATGAGAAGGATGCGAACGCGGCGATGGACAATCTGCGCCCGCATTTCGACGTCCTGCTAAAGGCCATCGCCGCGGGCCGCGAAGAGTTGATCCGGATCCACCGCGCGGGGCTGATCGAGGACGAGGTTCTTCACGAACTCGAACGCGATCTCGACGTCGAGGAACTCGCCATGACATTGCAGCGCGGCGACGAGGGTCGGGATTAGCGGAGCCTGTCTGGCGACGTCTGCCCGTTTCAAAGTCGGGCCCGTTATGCGTCCCGCCTGCCGCGTCCCGGTATGTGGCTGAGCACGCTTCGCATCGCGAGGCTGGAGTGGATGCGCGCAACGCCCGGCAAGCGCGAGAGGATGTTCTTGTGGATCGCTTCATACGCGGCGGCACTGGCCGCTGAAGCGCGAAGCAGATAGTCGGCGTCGCCGGTCATCAGGAAACATTCCTCGATTTCGGGATATTGGCGCACCGCTTCTTCGAACCGGTTGAGATAGGCCTCGGTCTGTCGTTCGAGGCTGATGCGCACAATCGCGATAACGCCCCCTTCTTCCGGCGCGGCGACGATGGCGGTGTAGCCGCGGATCACTCCGCGCGCCTCGAGATTGCCGACGCGCCGCAAACAGGCCGAAGCCGACAAGCCGACCTCTGCCGCCAACTGGCTGTTCGGTATGCGGGCGTTGCGGCGCAGCAGCCTCACGATATTCCGGTCGATCGAATCCATAGCGCAATATCATTCTATTTATATCGACGATTATTGCACATAGCATCGAAATTTGCCGGATTGAACAACATTTTGAACGAACATTCGAACGATGTTCGCCTAGAAGCGACGGCGACTGGAGGCACCAGCGGGGATGAGGATATGGGTATCGCGGGCATAAGCGGGGGGCGGCTGCGCATCGACCTGCGGGCAATCGCGGCGAACTATCGGCTGATCGCCGAGCGCGTCGCGCCCGCCGCAGTCGGCGCCGTCGTCAAGGCGAACGCTTATGGTCTCGGCGCGGCCGAGGTGGCGCGGACGCTGTACGAAGCGGGGTGCCAGCTGTTCTTCGTCGCCCATCTGGGCGAAGCACTCGCGCTACGCCCCATCTTGCCGGCCGCGTGCCGGCTGGTCGTGCTCAACGGCCTGCCCCCCGGCGCGGAGGCCCTGTGCGCCGGAGCGGCGATCACCCCGGTCCTCAATTCACCCGATCAGGCCTATCGATGGGCGGAGGCCGCGCGGCATTCCGGCGGACGGCTGCCCGCCGCGCTTCAGATCGACAGCGGCATGGGACGGCTTGGAATGGCGGCAACCGAACTGGCCGCGCTCGCCGCCGACGCGCAATTTCGCGCGGCGATCGATCCCGTGATGATCATGAGCCATCTCGCCTGCGCCGACACGCCCGACCATCCCGCCAATACCGCGCAGCTCGCCTGTTTCCGAACCGCGGCTGCGCAGCTTCCGGGCGTCCCCCGCGCCCTCGCCAATTCGGGCGGCGCCTTCCTGCCGGCCGATTTTCATGCCGATGTCGTGCGGACCGGCATCGCGCTTTACGGCGGCGCCCCGAACCAGAGCGGCCCCAACCCGATGCAGCCCGTCGTCGGGCTGGAGGCGCGCGTCATCCAGATCCGGACGATCGCGGCGGGTGGCGCGGTCGGCTATGGTCACAGCCATCATTGCGAGCGCGAAAGCCGCATCGCCACGATCGGGGTCGGCTATGCCGACGGATTGCCGCGATCGCTCGGCAACCGCGGCGCGGCATGGTACGCGGGGGAACGATTGCCGATCGTCGGCCGCGTATCGATGGACAGCATCACGCTCGACGTCACCGGCCTCCCCTCCGGCCGCATCGAGGCCGGCGACTGGGTCGAGTTGATCGGCCCGCATCAATCGCTCGACCGGCTCGCCGACGATGCAGGCACGATCTCCTACGAGATGCTGACCAGCCTCGGCGCGCGATATGAACGGACTTACGATCCGGCCACGCCCTGCCATCGGGAGCAAGCAGCATGAAAGTCGCGATTCTCGGCAGCGGCGTGATCGGCGTCGCATCGGCCTGGTATCTGACCGAGGCCGGGCATGAGGTCGTCGTGATCGACCGGCAACCCGGCCCGGCGCTTGAGACAAGCTTTGCCAACGCCGGTGAAATCTCCCCGGGCTATGCCTCGCCATGGGCCGCGCCCGGCATCCCGCAAAAGGCGATCCGCTGGCTGATGATGCATCATGCACCGCTGATCCTCCAGCCGGCGGTCGATCGCGAGATGCTCGGCTGGCTGTTTGCGATGCTGCGCAACTGCACAAGCGCTCGCTATGCGGTCAACAAGGCGCGGATGGTAAGGCTTGCCGAATATAGCCGCGACCGGCTCATCGCGCTGCGTGCCGACACGGGCATCGCCTATGACGAACGGATGCAGGGAACGCTGCAACTGTTCCGGACGCAAAAGCAGCTCGACGGTATCGCAAAGGATATCGCGGTTCTGCGTGCCGGGGACGTTCCGTTCGAAGTGCTCGATCGCGAAGGTTGCATTGCGGTCGAGCCCGGGCTTGCCGCGGCGCGCGAGAAGATCGTCGGCGGCCTCCGCCTGCCCGGCGACGAGACGGGCGATTGCTTCAAATTCACCGGCGCACTCGCCGCCATGGCCGCCGAACGCGGCGCCCGGTTCCGTTATGGCGAGACGATCCGGTCGCTGGCGGTCGAAGGCGGACGCGTCGTCGGGGTCGAAACCGACCGCGGCCGGATCACCGCCGATCGCTATGTCCTCGCGCTCGGCAGCCATTCGGCGGCGATCCTGCGACCGCTGGGCCTTCGCCTGCCTGTCTATCCGGTGAAGGGCTATTCGATCACCGTCCCGATCGTCGACGCCGCGCGCGCGCCCGAATCGACGTTGATGGACGAAAGCTACAAGATCGCGATCACGCGGCTCGGCGACCGTATTCGCGTCGGAGGAATGGCGGAAATTTCGGGTTACAACAACGCACTGCCCGAACGCCGCCGCGCCACGCTCGTCCATTCGCTCACCGACCTGTTCCCCGGCGCCGGCGATGTCGAAGCCGCCAGCTACTGGTCGGGCTTGCGCCCCATGACCCCCGACGGCACGCCCGTCATCGGTGCGACGCCTTACGACAATCTTTTCCTCAACACAGGTCATGGAACCCTCGGCTGGACGATGGCGTGCGGATCGGGCCGGCTGATCGCCGATCTCGTCAGCGGGCGCCCGACCGAAATCGAGGCTGCGGATCTGTCGATCGCGCGCTATGGCGCCCGTTAATTCCACCCCCTCCACCCACACGAAAGGAACAATCATGACCATCACCCGCATCGAGGCCGGCGCACGCATGAGCCAGGCAGTCGTCCACGGCGACACCGTCTATCTCGCAGGCCAGGTCGGCGCCCCCGGCGAAAGCGTCACGAACCAGACGCAGGCGGTCCTCGGCCAGATCGAAGCGCTGCTCGCCGCGACCGGCTCGGACAAGGCGAAGATCCTGTCGGCCACGATCTGGCTCGCGGACATGGCGGACTTCGCAGAAATGAACGCCGTCTGGGACAAATGGGTCGACGGTAAGGATGCGCCGACCCGCGCGACCGGCGAAGCGAAGCTGGCGACGCCCGACTATAAGGTCGAAATCATCGTCATCGCGGCGCGCTGATCGAAATGGGGCGGAGACCTGCCAAAGCCGGTCTCCGCCAATCATTCGGCAGAATGCCGCGCGCATTCGGTCACGGCAAGCCGCGAGCCGCGCCGATCGGCAGCTTGCAGTAGGGCAGAAATCGACAGCTTGGACACCGGCTGGCTGGGGCGGCAGGAACCTCACCTAAGGAAAAGCTGCACCCCAAAAAGCCCTGTTTTCGGCCAATTTCGCGTGGCACCAGTTGCGACTGGCTACACTCACTGGCTACAGTTAGTGGCATCACAGACCAACCGCAATAGAACATCGGTGCGGCGTTCCCATGCAGGCGCTCAGGGTCTTTTGCTGCGCGCTGTGACAGCCGTGCGGTAGCCGTAATTCGGACGTGGCACGTCGCCTGATCTCGCTCGAATGAAGGCATTTTCCCCGTAGCTACCCCGCCTCGCACGCCCTGTCCGTAAGCGTGGCCTGAAGGCCGCAGCTACGCGGCCTGAGCGACCTGCTGTTGTTCGTCAGGCTGCCAGTTCCACGGCATGAGTTCGTCCCAGCGGGCGGCGGGCCAGCCGGAAGCGATCTTCTCGATGACATCGGCGATATAGGCCTGCGGTTCGACCCCGTTGAGCTTGGCCGTCTCGATGACCGAGTAAATGGCGGCGGCGCGCTCGCCGCCGGCCTTCGATCCGGCGAACAGCCAGTTCTTGCGGCCGATCGCGATGGCGCGGATCGCGCGCTCGGCGATGTTGTTGTCGATCTCCGCGATGCCGTCATCGATGTAGCGGGTCAGCGCATTCCAGCGCTTGCGGCCATAGGCGAGCGCCTTCGCCATCGCCGACTTGGGCGACAGGCGGCGCAGGGCGTCGTCGATCGCGCCGCGAAGCGCGTCGATCTGCGGCCTGGCTTGCTCCTGTCGGTGTCGGCGCCGGATATCGGGCGGCTGGCCGCGCACATCCTCTTCGATCCGGTAGAGCCCGGCGATACGTGTCAGCAGGTCGGTGGTAAGCGGCGTCGGGCTCGTCTGGTGGCACTCGAAGATCTTGCGGCGGAAGTGTGCCCAGCAGGCGACCTCGCGGATGCGGTTGCCTTCATAGAGCTTCTCATATCCGGCGTAGCCGTCGGCCTGGAGAAGGCCGGTAAACGACCTGAGCTCGCTCTGCGGATGGATGCCGCTGCGATCAGGGGTGAACCGATACCAGGCGAGCGCCGGGGTTGCGGCGCCCGATGCGCGATCATCGACGACATAGGTCCAGAGCCGCGCCTGCGCGGTCCGTCCCTTGCCGGGCACGAGCATCGGCACCGGGGTGTCGTCGGTGTGGAGCTTGGTGGCCTTCAGCCCTTCTTCGCGGATGCGGCTGACGATGGGGTCGAGCAGATGCGCGGCCTGGCCCGCCCAGCCGGCGAGGGTCGAGCGATCGATGTCGATACCCTGTGCTGCCATCATCTCTGCCTGGCGGTAAAGCGGGAGATGATGATCGAACTTGTTCACGACGACATGGGCGAGCGTGGCAAAGCTCGCCTTGCCGCGTGCTATCGCCTTCACCGGCGCCGGTGCCTGGACGATCTTCTCACAGGCGCGGCAGCTATACTTGGGCCTCACGGTGCGGATAACGCGCCACTGAACCGGCGCAACATCGAGCTGCTCGTCGCTGTCCTGTCCGAGCGGGCGCAGCGCGCCGCCGCAATCGGGACAGGTGCAGCTGCCGGCCTCGGGCTCGATCCGCCGTTCGGCGCGCGGCAGATGATCGGGCAAGGCGCGCACCGGTGAGGAGCGCTCTGCGGATGCCCGTTCGGTCGTCCGGCTATCGGCGACTTCGGCTTCGCCTTCGAGCTCTTCCAGGGCAAGCTCGAGCTGTTCGATCTGCAGCGCGAGCTTCTCCGACGACTGGCCGAAGGTCATGCGGCGGAGCTGGGCGAGCTGGTGGCGGAGAGTATCGATCAGCGTATCGCGGGCCGCGAGAGCGGCTTCGAGCTCGGCGATCCGGGCGTCCTTGTCGATGCTGGAAGGGGCTGGTTCCGACACCCGGAACACCTAGCAAAAGCGGTTCCGCGAAGCCAGTAAAACCCTCACTAATCCGCCACTTTTTACCCTGCGAGCAAGGGCGCCGCGGTGCGTTCGGGACGCCGCCAGTCGATGCCTTCAAGCAGCATCGAAAGCTGCGCTGCGGTCAGGCTCACCTTGCCCGCTTTGGTGATCGGCCAGATGAACCGACCGCGGTCCATGCGCTTCGAGAAGAGGCACAGGCCCTGGCCGTCATACCAGAGCAGCTTGACCAGATCACCGCGCTTGCCGCGGAACGCGAACAATGCGCCCGAGTGCGGACTCTTCTCCAGCACCTGCTGCACCAGCACCGCGAGACCGTCGAACCCCTTGCGCATGTCGGTAGCGCCGCAGGCGAGATAGATACGTGTTGTCGGTGGTAACGGGATCATCGGGCAAGGACGGACAACACCCGTGCCAGCGCATCGGCGTCGACCGCCGCGTCGACGGTGAGCCGCACGCCCGACGGAAGCTCGATCCCGATCTGGCCGCTCTCTGCCGTCGCCGTGGTCGACACCGACACCTCGACCTCGGCGAACGACGGTACCGACGTGCGCTTCACTCCCGTCAGGTCGCCCGCCAGGGCCTGTCGGCGCCAGGTATAGAGCAGCCCGCTGCCGACCGCGTGCCGCTGGCACGCCGCCGAAACCGAGCCATCGGGGCCGAACGCTTCGCGCAGGATCACCAGCTTCTGTTCCACCGACCAGCGACGACGCCCGCCCACGACCGCGATCCGACTGCTCATATGATCACTCATATGACCGGTCGTAAGAGCACTCGCTCCCGTCGCTCCAACATCCTCGTTCATCACCGCTCCTCGCAAAGAGAGGCTATCAGCACCGCAAAGCAGCTTCCCGCAAGGCGGCCTTCAGGACACGGTTACCCCTGTCCTACCACAGAGATCGCCCATCGCTCCGCGTCCACTAGGTTAATCCTTAAACAAACGGCTGCCTGTGCGGCGACTGCACCTTAATCAGCGGCGCCAACTTACCTTAGCAACGACCAAGCACGTCCATTCACCTAGGCAGCAGCGCCGCGATGATGATCCCAGAATCTAAGTGGGGTCAACCTTGGTGCGGTCGGGCGCCCATTACGTTGCGCCCAGATCTATCGAAATTCGAATAAATGAAAAAAAAATTCTGAGTAGCTTGGGAGCAGCTTTCGACGATCCTATAACTCAGGGTCGGCGGAATAATCTCGTCCGACGAGCTTTGAACATTAGCTCCAAGGAGAATGAGAATGAAGACCAGTTTTAATCGAGAAATTGCGATGGATTTCCTGATTTGTCTCGGCAGGATGATAACCCTTAGACGAGAAGTAGACGGGATCCCTTTCAGAGAGGCTGCATTCACTGTTGCTGAAGCAGGGAATGAGCATGGTTTTGAGCAGGCGGTAAAAGAAGCCAACAAAGACCTGATTGTGCTTGCCTTCAAGCCCGGGAAGGAACGCCGTGGACCCGCCAATATCGCGGTTTATGAGACCTATGACGGTAAAGTGAAGACGTGGCCTCGATGCTCGGTATGGGTTCTTTCCAGGGAAGGACCGGCTCTGATAGTTCCCAAGGGCGCGGATTTCGGCTTCGCTTATCACGATGCGGCACTTTGTCGGGTATTGGAAATCCCGTTGGACCATCGGGCTGATCGGATCAAAATGGCGCGTAAGATCCTGTCACTGATGCCGCAGATCATGGCATGCGATCCCAATCCTTATGTCAGGGTTCATTGATCTCCCTGGGCGCAACGAGAGGTCGCTGGCAAGGCCGCGCTCCCGATTGGAGACGAAATAAGTATCATGGCGCGAGCGAACACCTGCCATCTGATGAACCCCTGATATGGGGCTCGCATAATGACATATCCGGCTGGCCCAGGCGTCGGCAATTCGATTGCCGACGCCTGGGCTCAGCAGATTCCCTTAGCGATTAGTCGGATAGAGCGAACGAAACGTCGCCATACGCATCGTAGAGCGCATGCCGGCGCGCAACAACTTCCGATCTTCCGACGCCGCGGTCCAATTCGCTGGGACTTGGCGACCGCTAAGCGCTTCCACGATCTGAGTGTGCCTAGCTGCCGACAGCCGGACGGCGATCCGGACGATTAGCAATGCAAACAGGCGCGGCATTTCGCGCGTAACGAGGGCCGTGACATACGCGGCAATGACTACAGCAGTTGGTTCAACGATAAACATTCTATTTTCTCCTCCGATCTTCAGATCACCCTATCCGCTCAATTTCTCTCCTATTCTGGTCTGGAGGCCTCACTATCCGATCCTTCTGAAGCCAGAACAGGAATGCGATCCTCATGGCGTTCGGCACCGGGCGTTACCGGTGCTCGGTGCCGACACGATCAGCGGGATTTTTGCGTTGTCGCTGCCATGACATATTCGGGCGGGACGATTCCGGTCCGTTCCCACCAACGCTCGGCGAGGCGCTTGCGAGAGTTGTCCGTTCTGAGCCAGTTCTGGCGAACCTTGCCGTAATCGCGGTGCTCCGGGTCATATCCTCGCAAGGTAATGAGTAAATGCACGTGCGGAGCGATTTCCGGCTGATCGTCGCTTTCCGCCTGATGATGGATCGCCCAGTCGACGACCATGCCGCGGGCCACGAGATAATCCTCGGCAAAGCCTTCGATCAGATTGCGCCAGAAGGCGAGGTCCTCATGGCGCGGCAAGCTGCCAACGCAATGCGCGATTGTCGGCTCGTCGGGCCGATACCGGAGCGCATTCTCGTCCGCTTGTGCCCAGAGCGCGATCCCCGACAGCTTGGGTCCGGCGGCGCGGGCAGGAGCACATCGGCCCGCCGCCGCAAGGTCGGAGCGCGACGCCCAGTTCGGCGTCGGACCCCATTCATCAACGCTATTCTGGCGGTTGATGTAGGCATAGCTCGCCTGCGCCGTGCGGTGCGTGCGCAAGAGTTCGGGCGTGTAGCGGCTTGAGCGTTCCCGGATCACGTATCGGGTGTTGAACGGGCGGATGTTATGGATGGTCGTCATTTGGTACGTCTTTCTACAAAGGACAAAGGGACCGCATCGCAGCGGTCCGCTTGCTGATTTGGGTTTGATGGGGGGACGGAGAGACGGCGCCGCAGTGGCTGCTGGACGTCGATTCACCGGATATTTAAAGCTGGTCGCTAGACCGTGCCCTGACGGGCATGACAGCGGCCCGTCGCATGCGAAGCGTTGTGCATATGCACGCTCGCAGGCCTCGCTGCTCGCGCGACCCGAGCAGCGAGGCCATTTTTTCATCGATAGTGAGTTTACGCGTTAGGCGCGCTCAGGCGTGGAACAGGCCGTCCTCGAAGCTGACCCATCTCGCGGTTTCGTCGCCCGCAGCAACGCGTTGTCGATAGTCGCGATAATGATGCGCGAAAGAGTCTGCACGGCGGATTGGGCGTGAGTTCCCGATATCGGCGAGCGCGGCCTTGAGATACTCGCTGGCATCGATCCAGTCGCGCAGGGCCAGCATTGTCTCGAAGAAAGGTTCCGGTCGCGCGCTGCGGAACGCCTCGACATGCGCCCACAGCATCAAGCGTGCGGTCGCAACGCGCAGCGCATGGTCTTCGGCTGCCGCGGGCGCGGCGCGCGACCAGGCGAGTTCGATGTCCGCATCGCCGATCTGGGGCATCGGGATCGAGAAGCGGCGGCACGCTGTTCGCTCATCGAACCCATGGCTACCCATTGCGGCGGGGTCGATAGCCGTCTCGCCAAAGCAGAGTTCTGCAAGCGCCGGCTCGACGAAGAAGCGCCGGCTCATCGCGTCCATCGCCAGCGTCATGCGATCGGCCATGGACGCGATCTGGACCACGCCGGGCAACAGTGTCTTGTCGAGCAAGTGCGGCAATGGGATTTCCGACTTGCGCGCGTCGGAGACGCAGATCGTGTTGATCCAGCGATGACCATCATCTTGATCGACCATCGTCAGGACCGCCGCCGCAACCGGCCTGCGTGCCAGCGCCGGATGCTGGTCTGGTATGTCGTTGACGGGAATGCACGCCAGACCGATCACCTGTAGGCATTTGGGAAGTTGATACTCGTTCACGATAGTCTCCTTTCGGAGGATCAGGGATCCGAGACAGAACTCCTGCCTCTTTTCCTTTCACCCTGTTCCTCGCTTCCCGCGTCAGCGTCTCCACTGTTCGGCGGGCGCGCAGGCGCGTCCCGCTTTTCCATCCGGCGGACATGCGAGGCCGTTCTGCGGTTTCACCGCAGGGGTGATTTTGATTTTGAGCAGCAGGCCTTTCTGACACTTAGACAATCAATTCTAAGCCCGTTGAACTCGCCGCCCGCTTCCCAACAGCGAACTGGGAACGCCACTTCGACTATTTTGGTCGTTAGAGGCTAGGAGCCAATGGGCTCAGACTGAGCGAGACTGCCCCGAACGCGGCGCCCCCGTTCACTTGCTCAAGAACGCGAGCTCCACAAGAAACCCCATCATCAGCGCATGCGACCCGGCGAGGGTATCGATGGCGGCGTACCGCACGTTATCGAGACCCTCGCCGGGTTTGAGCTCCGTTTCGAGGTTTACGCCTTCCCGCTAGAGGTCAGTGTCATTTGGCTGACGCCTTCGCGACCAGAATCCGGCTGCTAATTGCGCATAGCGAGCTCGCTGTTCTGCGTTTGCTCCAAGGGTTAACACCATAAGGCTGAAGGGCGTTTGCTGCGCCGTCCCGTCCGGTTTCAGGAATTTGACGCGCCCTTTAAGAAAGAAGATATCGGCGTCCAAGCTCAAAACCTCGTGGAAAAATGCCGAATCTGTTCTGACCGGAACGAGGCACACAACGGTGGCAACGTGGCCAGCTGACCATTGCCCATGAGCTCGGCGTAGCCACTGCAGGGCACATGAGTACGGCGGATTGACGAAAGCGAGACGCCCTGACCATGTCTGGCTAAGTCCGTCGCCGCCCTTGCTGGCCAATATCTTACGACGCGCTAGGACAGGGCTGAGTTTGTGAGCGCATGGATCGAGATCTATTTCGCCAAACGCTTTATAAATATTGTCCATGAAATCTGGCGGGGTGAAGCGGGAATCCCGATCTTCCTTCTGGCCCAGCGCCCAATACGCTCGAGCGGGAGCTTGACGCCGAGCTCTCGGCGCAAGCACTGCCAGCAGGCGCAGCAGGTCTTCAACTGAGCCCGCACCATTTTCGAGGTCGAGGATGGCCGTTTGCGACAGTCCGGTTCGCCTAACCAAATTCTCCAGCGACTTTCCGTGTTTGATACGGGTGTTGCGGAGCTTTTCGAACAGCGTCTTACCGGCACTCAGACCCGTCAGCATGAAATTGGTTGAGTCCATTACCGCCACTAGCGTTGACGCGGTGCCGACACCCTTTTCGAGCCGCGTAATTGTCTGGGGCGACACTCCGACATGCTTGGCCATGACCTTTCGCGACCAACCCTTTGATACGCGCGCTTCGCGCAATTCAACAATTAGGTTAGCACGACTTTCGCCTCCATGCTCCGGGCGGACTGGCGATCCGGCCGAACCGTTACTAACCTTCGGACCGATGCAATTCGACGGTGGGATTCGAAAAGGAGTCCTAATATTCAGATAAATAATTATAATGTCAAACTAAGGCTGATAAAATGCCCCAAATTCTGCCCCCAAATATCGCTGTAGGAAACAACTAGCGGGAGGCGTTTTGATATCCGAGTCCATATCCGTAAGGAAACAGGGCTCCATCGGCAGTCTCAGCGTATCCCGGCGCATCTGAGTGTTGATTGGTAACCGAGCTCCTCGACCTTGGCAGTGCAAAGGGAAGTCGCCCGCCTGGAGCGGCAACCCCGAAAATGACATCGAGCAAGGCCCGGTCACTCACTCCGAAATTGGCAATGAGCGCACCTGCCTCTTTCACGCCGCTTTCGTCATCGAGCACAAAGGGGTGACGGAAGTAGACCGAAATCACGACCTTTCCGGGATTTCCCGCTTCGCGCATTGCGGCTTGGATATCCGAAAGCGACGGGGTCATCGACCAGCTTTGGGCGTTGGCGATGTCGGATAGGGCTAGCAGGTTGGACTCCCACGGAAAGGCGCCGCCGAAAATCAGGCCGCTGTCTAGGCAACCGTCGGCGCTTTCCGCAAGGCTGGGCTTTTCCGGCTCGTAAACGCACGGGTCCTGCGCGCCCCATGTGGTTTGGCGCTTTCCGCTGCGCGGGTCGATCAGGGGAAATTCGGGAGCGACCACTTTCGCACCCGTCGCGGCATCATTCGACCGATAGGTGCGTGCACCCGCATTATTGATCATGATTTTTATAAGGACAGCATCGGTATCACTCGGAACGGGCGGGCGCTTTTCTACATTGCCATCGGTGACCATGATGCTGCGGCCAGTGATATCATTTGCCTTAAAGCCCAACGTATAGACTTTACTGCCGGTCTTCAGGGGAAGCAGCCTATTTCGGTTTTGCAACAGCACGATCGATTTTCGCTGGATATCGAGGCCCAGCGCGCGGTTCTCCGGCTTGCCAATTTTCAAAGCGGCAGCGTCAGCTTCGACATAGGGATTTTCGAACAGGCCAAGCTGGAACTGTTCAACCAACAGCCGCGTCACCGCCGGGTCGATATGCTTGCGTTCATCGAGCAAGCCTGCCGACACCAGATCGGTAATCGTTTTGTTGACGCTGAATTCCGACAACACATCTGTGCCGCTTTTGATTGCAATCGCGGTGCGGTCTGCGGGGCCGAATGGTTTGCCCGTTGCCGGATTGTTACGATAGCTTTCCAGCCCCCAGCCGCGGTTCTCGATGACGCCGCTGTCCGAATTGACATAGCCCTTGAAGCCCAGTTTCTTGCGCAGCAGATCGGTGACGATCTGCTTTGAAAAGGCCATGCCGAATTCATCATATTTGACGCCCTGATAGGTCACGCCAATTGGCACGCCATAATAAGGCATGATCGACGAAACACCGCCTTCAATTGCTGCCCTGAAGGGTTTCAGATGGTAGCCGAAACCATATTTTCCGCTCGGGTCGGTATAAATCTGGTTCTTGCCAAAGGTGTAATGCGGATCCCATCCCATTTCCTGTGGTCCGCCGCCGGGGAAATGCTTCAACGTCAAGGCAACGGCAGATTGTGGCGAAAGCGATGTCCCGCCTTTGCGCACTGGCCCTTGCAAACCAAACACGAGTTCGCGGACGATGTCCGTCATCAGATCGGCGTCTTCGGTAAAGGTTTCGTGCGCCCGTGCCCAGCGTGGTTCGGTGGTCAGGTCGGCCATATAGCCATACATTCCGCGCAGGCCGATGGCTTTCCATTCTTCTGCCATCACACCGGTGAATTCGCGGATGATCCGCATATCGCCTTTGAGATTGGCGGGGATCGCACCATCGGGAGTCACCGGCGCGCCGGCACCTAGTGCGGCTGCGGCAAGACCCGCTTCCTTGGGGAATTCGGTGAAGGCCCCAGCACCTGCTGCGATACCGAACATCGGGTTGGTTTCGACATGGTTGCGCGCATTGTCTTTGAACAGACCGGGGATGCCCAGTCGCCCGGCCTCGAGGCGTTCCTGCACGGCGTTGGTAAAGCTCGCCATCTGCTGCGGCGTCTGGGCATAGCCGCCACGCAGGGCAAAGCCGGTGAGCTTGACGCTACAGTCGGGCGCCGTTCCAGTCACTTTTGAGCGTAGGATGAAGCGCGTCATTTTCTGGTTGTCGATCAGGTCACGTCCGCGTTCCGATATGCCGCCGCCACAATCGGGATTATTGGTCGCGATCAGCATCATACCCGCTTTCTCAGCGAGCGTCATGCGGCGGACCAGATCGATCGCCCGCTTTCTGGCGGGGAGGCGCCAGTCTTCGTAAGTGTCCAGAAGACCATTGGCGTTAAGGTCTTTGAAGCGCAGCCCTTTGGCGGTGATGATTGGCTTTGCGCGCACGCCCAGTTCGGGTTGTGCAGGAGCCGCAAGCAAGGGTGTCGTAAAAACGGCCACCAGCAACCCGGTCAATGCCTTGCGCATCCTCGCCTCCGTCAATTCAAAGCTGAAACAATACAGTCCCGGTCCGCAGGGCTTGGAGACCAGTCGCTAGCCATTGGACCATTGCTATCAAACAATGCCGCGCAGATGCCTTCCACTCCCGCATCATCCCATTTGGCTTTGAGAATACCCGCCAGTGGATCGTCTACGGGGCCGTTATCGCCTCGAACATGGCGGAGCCACGCGGCGAGCGCTGTCAATATGGCCGGACATTGCCGATCTTGCTTCTGGTGAAAGGCAAGCGTTTCCAACCATCGTTGCGGAATTTTCTGGCTGCCATCCATCGCGATCTGGATCAGACGGTGGTTGAGCGCGGGGTTTTTGAACCGATCGATCAGGGCATTGGCATAAGCGTTGAGGTCTTGGCCCGACGCGGGTGTTAGGCTCGGAGCTGCCTCGTCACGCATCAGGCGGTCGATTAACGTCGTGAGTTCGGGGTCGGCGATCGCCTGGTGAACAAATTCATGCCCGCGCTGCAGCCCTAGATAGGCGAGCGCGGAATGGGCTCCATTGAGCATGCGCAGTTTGGCAGCTTCATAAGCATGAACGTCAGAGGTGATCTGTGCGCCATGCGCTTCCCAATCGGGGCGCGGGCCTGCGAACCTGTCTTCGATCACCCACTGACTGAACGGTTCGGTGACCACCGCGGCTTCGTCGCGCATGCCAATGAGCGCTTCGATCTGTTGCCGGTCTGCATCGGTTGTCGCCGGAACGATACGATCAACCATGGTCGAGGGGCAGGCGCACTCCGCCTTGAACCAGTCGACAAGATCGGGCGCATGGGCGGATAGATATTCGGCAATCAACCGTTCGAGCTGCGCGCCATTGCCCGCCAGATTGTCGCAACTGAGCAGCGTCAGGCCGGATAGCCGGGCTTCCTTGCGGCGAGCAAAGGCTGCGGCCAGATAGGCATAAGCCGAGCGGTCATCGGCGAGCGCAAGGTCGAGCGAGCCATCGGGTGCGCGGCAATAGCCCTTTTCGGTGATGGTAAAGCTGGCGATATGGGTGGTGGCGGCAGCGAGCGTTGCAACCAACCGCTCCCGTTCCTCCGAGGCAACGAGCACGTCGGCGACAGCCTCGATCATCCGCGCCTTACTCCCGACAGCGCTTCGCTCGACGAGCGTATAAAGTCCATCCTGCGTACGCATTTGGTCGCGAACCGCTGGCGATCGCAGCGAGACGCCCAAGATGCGCCAATCGCCGTGGTCGGCTGCCATCGCATCATCGGTATAGGCGGCCATGTGCGCGCGGTGGAATGCGCCCATCCCGAAATGGACAATGCCGATCCCTCGCCCTTCACGGTTATAGCCGGGGCGGGCGACGCTTTCAGGGAGCGCGCCAAGATGGGCTAGCGACAGTCTCACAGCTTATACGCTGCCTTTGCCAGATTATAGCTGAGGTCGACGGCCAGTTCGGCGGCCTCCCATTCTTCCATCCGGTGTTCAACTACCAGTTGCGCAAGCCAGCTGCAGTCCATCCGTCGCGCGACATCATGTCGAGCGGGTATCGATAGGAAGGCACGCGTATCATCATTGAAACCAACGGTGTTGTAAAAGCCTGCGGTTTCAGTCGTCATCTCTCGGAAGCGCCGCATGCCTTCGGGGCTGTCGTTGAACCACCAAGCAGGACCAAGCTTCATTGCCGGATAGTGCCCGGCAAGTGGAGCCAGTTCGCGCGCATAGCTCGTCTCGTCGAGCGTGAAGACAATGAAGCTGAAATCGGGGTTGTTGCCATATTTGGAGAGCAACGGGCGCAGCGCGTGGACATATTCACACGGGAGCGGGATGTCCGCGCCCTTGTCGCGCCCGAAACGTTCAAAGATGGCTGGATTGTGGTTGCGATAGACACCGGGGTGGAGCTGCATCACCAGCCCGTCCTCGACGCTCATCCCCGCCATTTCGGTGAGCATTTGCGCGCGAAATAGTTCGGCGTCTTCGGGAGAGAAATTGGCCTTGGTGACGCGTGCAAAAAGCGTTTCGGCCTCGACTGGCGACAGGTCAGCCGTGCGCGCGGTGGGGTGGCCATGGTCAGTCGAGGTCGCCCCCATGGAAGCAAAAAAGGCCCGACGCTTGCGATGTGCGGCGAGATAGCCCCGCCAGCTGAAACAATCTTCGCCGGTCAGATCGGACAATGTTTTCAGATTATCGAGAAAACCTTCAAATTCCGGATCGACCACCGGATCGGGGCGATAAGCGGTAATCACGCGACCGCCCCAACCGCTCTCGCATATGGCCTTGTGATGGCGCAGATCGTCGAGCGGATTCTCGGTCGTTGCGATCACCTCGATGTTATAGCGTTCGAACAGCGCGCGCGGACGGAAGGCGTCGGTCGCCAGTTTGTCCGTGATCACGTCAAAATAATAGTCGGAAGTTTCCGCTCCCAGCAGCACGTCGATCCCGAAGCTTTCGGCAAACACCCAATCGAGCCACATGCGCGAGGGCGTCCCGCGAAACAGGTGATAGCGTTCGGCAAACAACCGCCAGCTTTCACGCGGGTCGGCCTCCGCATTGCCGATCCCCAGCGCCTCAAGCGGCACGCCTTGAGAATAGAGCATGCGAAAGACATAATGGTCCGGGTGCAGCAGCAACTCCGCCGCATTGCCAAACGGCGCGTCGGTCGCCCACCATTCGGGGTCGGTATGGCCATGCGGGCTGATGATCGGCAGCGCCGCTACCTCCGCATAGAGCCGCTGGGCAACAGACCGGGTTTTGCCATCCGACGGAAATAGGCGGTCGGGGTGAAGCGAAAGGGGTTGGGGCATATTCAGATCCAGCCGGTCGACTTGCCAAAGGCGAGCAGTTGCTCGGGCCAGCGTTCCAAGGACAGGCCTTTGGTGTTGCGGATGCCGAAACCATGCCCGCCCTTGGCGTGCAGATGCGTTTCGACGGGGATTTTCTTCGCTAGCAAGGCGGTGCGGAGCGCGAGCGAATGTTCTGGCCCGACCAGCGGGTCATCCTCCGCATGCAGCAGGAAGTGCGGAGGCGAATCATCGTGCACATTGAGGTGGGGCGAATGCAGCGCCAGCTGCTCGGCACTCAGTTCTTTACCAAACAGGCTTTGGCCTGCGGGTAGGGCAGCGCTCAGCTCGTCAATCATGATCGCCGGATAAATGGGTGCCGCCAGATCGGGGCGGGCCGATAGCTGATCGATGTCGTTTTGCGGTTCATAGGCTTGGAGGCCAAACTGAGCCGCCAGATTGGCGCACAAGTGCCCGCCTGCCGAAAAGCCGGTGACGGCGATGCGGTTTGGATCGATCCCCCATTCCGCCGCGCGGGAACGCACAAGTCGTATCGCGCGCTGGGCATCTGCCAGCGGCGTCAATGGTCCACCAGCCCATCCGTCATTTGGCAGGCGATAAGCAAGCGCAAAGCCGGTCACGCCCCGCGTTGCAAACCAGCGCGCAATATCGAGGCCTTCCTTGTCCCACGCCATATGGCGATAGCCGCCGCCCGGGATTGAAATGATCGCGGCACCATTGGGTTTGGCCGGGCGGAGCATTTCAAGCCAAGGCGCGGAAACCCCTTTCAGCGCACGATCGACAACGGCCGCGTTGGAAGATCGTTCGGTGAAACTCTCTGTCAGTGCCACGGGCGAAGGCTCAGGTGCGCCTTTGGGCCACAAGGCGATGCGTTGTGCAATGGCCGGTTTCCGCGCCGATACGGGCAAGGCTACAGCAAGCGCACCCGTCGCCCCGATGGCCAGAATGTCCCGCCGTTCCAGCATCAATTGGCGGCCTGAGTGTAGCGTCGGCGTTTTGCAGCCGCCGCTTTGCGGGCTTCTTCAATCGCCTTTTCCTCGGTCGCGAAGAGCAGGCTATCGAGCACCGACGAGAGGTGCGTGCGCATGGCTGCGCGGGCAGCCTTGGGGTCGCGGTTGCGCAAGGCTTCCAAAATGGCGCTATGTTCGTCGACCACAGGCTTGATGTTCGCAAAGCGTGCTTTGGCGTGCAGCAGCGCGCTTTCGGGTGATGTGCGGCGCAGTTTCCATAATTCTTCGATGGTCTGATAGACTGCGGTGTTGCGGGTTGCGCGGGCGATGGCGAGGTGGAATTCGCGGTCGGCCTCTTCGGTTCCGCCTTCGGTCTGGTTTTCGAGCGCAATATCCTCGACCCGCTTCACCAGCTCTTCAATCTCTTCGTCGCTGATTTGTGTCGCCGCAAGTGCAGCCGCTTCGCTTTCAAAAAGCAGACGCGCCTCGGTCAGCTCAAAGGCGGTGACGTTGAAGCCGGGAATGTCTTCCTTGCCGGGCAGACGTTTCACATAGGCGCCCGATCCCACCTTAACCTCGACCAGCCCCTGCACCTCCAGCGCGATGATTGCTTCGCGTACCGTCGGGCGGCTGACATCATATTCGGCAGACAATTCGCGTTCTGCCGGCATACGATCGCCGACGGCATATTTGCCCGCAGCCAGTTCATCGATGAGCTTGCGGGCGAGTTCCTGATAGAGACGATCTTGCGTTGTCATAATTTTGGCCTTACCAATTTGATTAAACTTGACAGGCCAAAAGCCATTGGTCAAGTATGAATTCGGTATTTAGCGCCAGACCAAAGGATTCGATAGCGCCATGAAGATCACCGCAGCGAAAGTCATCGTCACATGCCCAGGGCGCAATTTCGTGACGCTGAAGATCATGACCGACCAGGGCGTCTATGGCATTGGCGATGCGACGCTGAATGGCCGCGAACTATCGGTCGTATCCTATCTGGAGGATCATGTGGTGCCGTGCCTGATCGGCATGGACCCGCGCCGGATCGAGGATATCTGGCAATATCTCTATCGCGGCGCTTACTGGCGTCGCGGCCCCGTTACGATGCGCGCCATTGCGGCCGTCGACGTCGCCCTGTGGGACATCAAGGCGAAGATGGCGGGTATGCCGCTCTACCAATTGCTTGGCGGGCGTAGCCGTGACGGCGTGATGGTCTATGGCCATGCCAATGGCAGCGACATCGAGGAAACCGTTGATGCCGTCGGCCATTATATCGACATGGGATATAAGGCGATCCGCGCGCAGACCGGGGTCCCGGGCATCAAGGACGCTTATGGCGTCGGCCGAGGCAAGCTCTACTACGAACCAGCCGATGCAGCCCTACCCAGCGTAACGGGTTGGGACACGCGCAAGGCGCTCAACTATGTGCCCAAGATGTTCGAGAAACTGCGCGATACCTATGGCTTTGATCATCATTTGCTGCACGACGGGCATCACCGCTATACCCCGCAAGAGGCGGCCAATCTGGGCAAGATGCTTGAGCCTTTCCAGCTTTTCTGGCTGGAAGATTGCACCCCGGCCGAAAATCAAGAGGCGTTCAAGCTGGTCCGCCAACACACGGTAACTCCGCTCGCTGTGGGCGAAATTTTCAATACGATCTGGGATTGCAAGGATTTGATCCAGAACCAGCTGATCGATTATATCCGCTGCACCATCGTTGGCGCAGGCGGCGTCACGCATCTGCGGCGCATTGCAGATCTGGCGAGTCTCTATCAGGTGCGCACTGGCTGCCACGGTGCAACTGACCTTTCGCCGGTCACCATGGGTACAGCGCTGCATTTCGACACCTGGGTGCCCAATTTCGGCATTCAGGAATATATGCTGAGAACACCGGGAATAAAAGGGGCCACGGATCGGCCGGTAGCACCGGATTAAAAATGGGCCAGTCCTGCTAGACCCCTGCTTTTGTGCGGGGGTGGAGG